>Ga0208758_100257_pt1 | contig 20746 bp, 18 predicted proteins | sample LakWasM116_HOW13_2_FD_183930 | JGI IMG/M metagenome (GOLD analysis project Ga0208758, IMG submission 183930) | Freshwater sediment methanotrophic microbial communities from Lake Washington under simulated oxygen tension - Sediment Metagenome... | ecosystem: Environmental > Aquatic > Freshwater >...
CAAACTTTCCATCAGTAAAGTTACTGCCTGCTCCGCCCGAAGGGTTATAGCCCAAACGTTCACCTTTTGCCTCTAGACCCATGCCAAATTTCCATTTTTCGGCAAACTTGTAAGTGCTCCAGATATTAAAAGTAGCTGACGGCGTATTTCTTGGGCGCTTACCCTCATAACCGCTATAAGCACTTGTAATAGCTCCGGTAGTAGCATTCACATTCTCTGCAACTTCCAATATCTCGGCATCCATGAAAGCCAGGCCACTGAATACTTCCCAGTTTTCTGTAATACGACCAGCCAATTCAAACTCCAGGCCATTAGTGCGGCGTTTTTTCGTCAGGATTGCTGCGGTTGATTCCAGATCGGTATTGCGTTCCCAATCTTTTTCGGTGCTGTATAGCGCGGTTCTAAACGCCAGGTCACCATCCAGAAACAGCCATTTGGTACCCAGCTCAACGGTTTTACTTCGTTCAGCCGGTTGCGGCTTCACGGTTAACTGATACAAATCAGCCGTTGGGCTAAAGGAATCACTATAGCTGACGTAGTAATGCGCATCTGGTGTGTGATGGTACGATAAAGCCGTACGATAGCTATTTTCGCCATAACTCAACTTGGGTGATGTCGCACTGGAGTAATCGGCGCGCAGTTCATCGCGGCGCATACCGAATAACACATCCCACTTAGGTGCAATGGTCACCGTATCCTGGAAATAAACTGCATAGTTATCTGCATCAAACTTTACCGGGTTGGCGGTAGTTTCTACTCCGGATTCATAAAATTTCGCAGAACCAGATGCAAGGTCAATCAAACTATTACGATAGTTCTTCTCTTTAAGGTACTCAACGCCTGTTAGGAACTGGTGTTTTAACCCTGCTAATTCAAATTTAGTGCTGAAATCAGACTGCAAAGTCTGGGTTTGATAATGCATTTTTCGTGTGACTGCACCAGTGCTGCTAAAGTCTGCTGTCGGCAACGCAGAGGCACTTGGTTTCTGCGCCCAATAGGCACGCTCATAATCAGCATCTCTTAACTGCGTACGTAATTGCGTATCCTCATTAAATTTATGCGTAAAAATAGCAGTGGTAATTGAGGTGTTGCTGCTATCAAAATTCTTACTGCCGCCGTAATACACAGAATCATCAATTTTCTCGCCTGTGCTATTTACATTAACAGGGCGTTTATTGAAAAATGAAATACCAAAATCCGGGTCATCATCGGTTTTTGTCGTGACATGATTCAGGAAAAATTCATTATCTGTGCCGATACCAGTACCAAAGCTCAATGCAATACCTTGGCGGTCAAGTCTTGGTCTATCGCCATTGGTTGGATTTTTACGGTAATTCTCTTCTGCCCTATCCATCACATTGACACGAATTGCCGTGGTATCACCCAGCTTTTTATTAAAATCGCCGGTGAGTTGATGGTAGTTGTAGCTACCTAATGAAGCGCTTACTGTATTTTCATCGGTAAGCTTGGCCATTTTAGATACCTGATTAATCACACCACCCGCTTGCCCGCGCCCGAACAGCATAGCTGCTGATCCGCGCAGTACATCTACCTGCTCCAGGTTAAAAAGTTCACGGTTATATTGTGCAGTATCACGCACACCATCAAGATAAATATCACCAAATGTGTAAAAACCGCGCAGCATCATATTGTCGCCAGCTCTACCGCCTTCTGCGGCATTAAACGTTAAACCGGCAACGTTAGAGAGTGCTTCTTTCAAAGATGAAAGTTGTTGGTCTTTAATTAAACTGGCGGTAACGGTAGTCACTGCCTGTGGAATATCATGCGGATCTTGCAGCACTTTGCCCACACGTGTTTTGGTCGCCTGGTAACCAGCAGCAGCCTGAACTGCGCTAGCTTTAACATTAACCTCCTCAAGCTCCTGCTGTTCAGCAGCTTTTTCTACTTTCTCCTCAGCAATAGTCGCCATAGATTGTGTTGCTAATATTACGGCGAGATATAACGCTTTCTGTGTAGCGTTTTTTTGTTGATACAACTTCATAGTTATTTTCCTAATGCTTAATGGACACTGGTTAAAGTGGCCTAATGTCATTGGCTGGCTAACTAAGTAGTTTTATCAACATTACTCACTGGCTGGCTGAATTTTGATCGCGATCTGAATCGCAGTTTATTATTGTGGTCTGGGCTCGCTTACAAACCCTAATTTACTGATACCAACGTTCTGTGCATCTGCCATCACTTCAGCTAAAACCTGATAACGTGTTTCTTTGTCGGCGCGTATATTGAGTTCCGGCTGCGGTTTTTTGCCTGCTATTTCCTGTAGCTTGATTTTCAATTCACCTGGTACGATTACCGCATCGTTCCAGTACATCTTGCCAGTGCTATCAATAGAAATTGAAACCACTTCTGGCTTTTCCGGCAAAGGCTGGCTACTTGCCTGCGGCAGATCAATCTTTACCGCATGCGTCAGCAGAGGCGCTGTAATAATAAAAATAACCAGTAGCACCAGCATCACATCCACTAACGGTGTGGTGTTGATTTCTGACATTGGTGCAGTGTGTGATGTTAAACCTGCACCGTTACCTGAACCTATCATGCTGGCACCTCTGCAATATGGATATGTTCTTTAGCTGCAGTTAATTTGACTTCGTCATGTTTCTTTTCATCGTGCATTGGCTTGATCATGGCGCCTGTAGTGAGTAGCGTATGCAAGCTATAGCCAAACTTTTCAAGCTCGCCTGAAAGTACGCGATTGCTGCGGACCAATGCGTTGTAAGCTAATACCGCTGGAATCGCCACTGCCAGACCCAGCGCCGTCATAATCAGCGCTTCGCCAACCGGTCCGGCGACTTTATCCAGCGTAGCCTGTCCGCTCGCACTGATACTTGCCAGTGCGTGGTAAATGCCCCATACCGTTCCAAATAAACCTACAAATGGTGACACACTGCCTACTGAAGCCAGCACTGTCAGCCCGTTTTCCATCTTTGCATTTTCTTCGGTAATGCTGCGATTCATGGCACGCGCGATAAACTCATCCTGCGTTACATTTTCAGGATTCTTTGCTGCATGCAATTTATGATGCTCTGCTGCCGCAACTGCTTTTTCCGCAAGCGTAGATAAGGCAATTTTCTGGTCAATTTTCAATGCCGCACTTAAATTCGGCGCATTCCAGAATTGTTGTTTATAACTTTTAAAATCAGCTTGCAAGCGCCATGCTGCGATGCTTTTAGTGATGATCAAATACCAGCTTGCTACCGACATAATCAGTAATGTTGCAGCCACCAGAAACGACACTGGTCCACCAGCTGCTATAAATTCCCAAGCATTAAATTCATATCCGTTTTGCATACTTACTCCTTGTTATATATTAACTATTCGCCTAGCTGCTCAGTGAAAACTTCACAGGTACCAGCACATAAGCACTGACAGGCTGATTACTGCGTTTGGCAGGCACAAAGCTCCATTTTTTCACTGCTTCGATTGCGGCACGATCCAGCTTTTCATAACCGCTACTGGAATCAAGCTGAACGCTTTCAGCCAAGCCATTTTCTGAAACCAAAACCCTCAGCAATACCCTTCCCTGCTCGCCTGATCTGCGTGAAACAGACGGATACGCCGGTGGCGGGTTATTCAAATAAGCTGCACCAAAACGTGGTGGCTCGATGGCTGGCTCAGCCACAGCTTCAATTTTTGCCGGTGCTTCTACGGGTTGCACAGGTTGCTCTGCCTTAATTGGATTTTCTGAAACTGCCGCCTCAGTCATTACTGGCTGTTCAACTGGCGTATTGACTACAGGCTTGGTTGTTGCCAACTCTTTTGCAGGTAGCTCTGTCTTCTCTTGTATTTGCTTTACCTTTTGTTGCTGCTGCTTTTTGGGTACCTCGATAACCTTAGGTTGCTGCGGTATCGTTTCTGGTTTTAGCTGTGGCTCATCTGAAGATGGCATATTGACTAAACTGACCGTCATCGGGGTCATTACTTTGTTAATCACTGGAACATCTTGCCTGGCACTTAATATTGCAGCCAGAACAACAAGATGTGCAGCAGTCACGATTGTCAGCATCTTGTAAGATGGAGCTGTCTCATCCGCCGCATTAAGAATAAAATCAGGCTTCAGCAATAGCTGATCTATATTTTTATTTGCTACTGAATCAAGCGTTACTTGCTTCTCTTCATGCCAAGTGGAGTTTGCAACCAACTTTAAATTAGCCACCATAACCTTCTCCTGTTGTTTCAAATCTGACTACTAGCATTTTTCTTAATATTCAATAAACACATTCAAAAACTACTTTGTGAGAATGAGTTTTCCCTGATTGGTGATACGTAATCGATAGCTTTCACTTGCATGCTTGATCAGCAATTCACGTCTACCGCCAAATAAAGCATCGCTAGTAATTGTCCTAGTCGGTGACTCCTGTTGATTGCTCTCACTGTGTTTAGTGGCAGCAACATCGGGGCTTATGTTTAATTTATTTATCATATTATCATTCATGAATACAAATGATAATGATTCTCATTTGATTGGTCAACCATTATTTATCTGATTGCAATAATTAATTAACAGGCAGGATTATAAGAAACAATAATTCGGGGCTTCTAACTCAAAAATACAAGTTAAAGACAGTAATGCTGGTGATAGAAACGATTGTTTAATTCAGATCAAGCTGCTATATACTGATTTTGTGAAACTGCGAAAATTAACAATGTCTTCTTCTCAATCATGAACTTTAGTTAAAGTTACACTTCTGATTAATAGGCAGGTATTGATCATGAACATCTCTAAAATAGGAAAACATCATGCAAACTGAACATATAATAGTTACCGGAATGACCTGTGGCGGCTGCGTTAACAGCTTGACTCGGGCACTTAAAGCAGTAGCAGGTGTAGGTGATGTAAACGTAACGCTTGCAACCGGTGAAACCTCCGTGCAATACGACGAAAACCTGACCTCGCCCGAGCAATTGAGATCAGCCGTGGAAAATGCAGGTTATGGCATTAAGTAAAGCTGACTGCTAGATGCAAAATTATCTGTGAATAAACATCAAGCTGTAAATTCATGACGCTGACAATGGTTCAAATAAGTGGAACTTGGTTTCAATGAAATTGTACGAGCAACTTGCTGACTCTATTGCTCAATCCATTCAAGAAGGCGTGCTTTGCCGGGGCGACAAGTTACCGTCCGTTCGCCATGCGAGTACGAGCCGTCATGTAAGCCCTTCAACCGTGCTGGAGGCTTACTACCTGCTGGAAGCCAGAGGGCTTATCACGGCGCGTGAACGTTCAGGTTATTTTGTCACTGGCGGTGCGGTTAACATTCCCTCCTCCCCAGCGCCGATTATTCAGGCTGACCCACAGCTCACTCAGGTCGATGTGAGTGAGCTTGTGTTTCAAGTGCTGCAGTCAATCAGGGTCAAAAATATAATTCCATTAGGTTCAGCCTTTCCAAGTCCATTACTGTTCCCTCGCGCCAATCTAGCCAGAACCATGGCTTCAAGCGTGCAGTCTATGGACCCTTGGGCTAGCATAGACACCTTAAGTACTGGCGATGCAAACCTAAGGCGTCAGATTGCTTTGCGTTATATGATGGATGGCTTACATGTGGCTGCTGATGAAATCATTGTCACCAACGGTGCGCTGGATGCCTTGAATCTCTGCCTGATGGCGGTAACACGCCCCGGCGACACGGTACTCATTGAGTCACCAACTTTTTATGCCGCCTTACAGGCAATTGAACGCATCGGCTTGCGTGCCATAGAAGTACCCAGCCATCCTAAAGACGGGATCGATTTAGACGCGATGGAGCGTGCGATACAGCGCCACAAACCTAAAGCCTGCTGGATAATGACCAATTTTCAGAACCCATTAGGCAGTTTACTTTCTGATGACAAAAAGAAAGCATTGGTAGCGCTCATCACCAAATATCAGGTACCGCTGATCGAGGACGATGTTTACAGTGAGCTCTACTTTGGCGACAAACGCCCAATGCCGGCCAAAGCATTTGATACACAAGGCTTGGTAATGCATTGTTCCTCTTTTTCAAAATGCCTCGCACCTGGCTATCGCGTGGGCTGGGTCGCACCAGGCCAATATACACAACTGGTAGAACGTCTTAAACTCACAACAACCATATCTACTTCAGTGCCATCACAGATTGCGCTCGGCAAGTATTTGCAAAAAGGTGGATATGACAAACACTTACGCAGTCTCCGCCATACATTACTCGTGAACCAGATTAAATTCGTTGAAGCAATTGAGCGCTATTTCCCGGCGGGCACTTGTTTAACCGTGCCACAGGGTGGCTATTTTTTATGGGTCAAACTTCCTGATGGCGTTGATGCACTGCAACTGCATCATCTAGCTGCGGCGAATGGCATCAGCATTGCACCGGGACCTATATTTTCTGCGCAAAGAAACTTCAAAGACTACATCAGGCTCAACTACGGGCATATTTGGGATGCGCAAATCGAAGCTGGTCTCGCAACCTTAGGTAAATTAGTGCGTCATCTGCTTTCGCCGCAACTCAAGTAAAAACGTATCTACCTACATCTGTTATGCTTTTTTTACAAGCATCTGTCTCTGTTATTACTTTCCTCAAAACCTTAAACTTTGTCACAAATTAAAGTGATGACTTAAATGCTTTAGCAGGTTTAAAGCATTAAAAAGCAAATTTAAGCTTAGCAAGGAATACACATGAACAGCAGTCAACAGTCCACTAGAAAAATAATACCTATTGTGAGTGATGCTTCACAGACGGGCTTTATGCCGACGTATGAAGCCCAGAGCAAAATCTACCCGCGTAATACTTCCGGAATTTTCAAGAACTGGCGCTGGATCATGATCTGGATTACACAGATTGTTTTTTACGGCACGCCATGGCTAATGTGGAATGACAGGCAAGCAATGCTGCTTGACATCAGTACCCACCGTTTTTACATCTTTGGCCTAGTGTTATACCCGCAAGACTTAATTTACCTTGTGGTCATTTTAATTATTGCCGCCCTTGCTCTATTTTTATTTACAGCAGTTGCCGGGCGTTTGTGGTGCGGTTTTTCTTGCCCACAATCGGTATACACCGAAATATTTCTATGGATGGAACGAAAAATAGAAGGTGATCGTGCTGCCAGAATGCGTCTGGATAGCATGAAATTCGGCTTCAGGAAATTCCACAGAAAGTTTTTGAAACATGCCGCCTGGATCAGCTTTTCTATCTTCACCGGCTTCAGCTTCCTCGGTTACTTCTCTCCTATCCGCGATCTTCTGGATAATGTATTGCAATATCGCTTAAGCCCATGGGAAACCTTCTGGATCTGCTTCTATGGTGTTGCCACTTACGGTAATGCAGGATTCTTGCGCGAACAGGTTTGCAAGCACATGTGTCCTTACGCCCGCTTTCAAAGTGCGATGTTTGATAACGATACGCTGATCGTGACTTACGACCAGGAACGCGGTGAACCACGTAGTGGCCGCTCGCGCAAAGTAGATGCAAAAGAATCAGGACTGGGAGACTGCATCGACTGTAGCTTCTGCGTGCAGGTATGCCCGGTTGGTATTGATATTCGCAATGGCCTGCAATATGAATGTATCAGCTGCGGTCTCTGCGTAGATGCCTGCAACAGCATTATGGACAAGATGGAATACCCGCGTGGATTGATTCGTTTTTCAACCCAGAATGGCATAGAAAAGCACTGGTCTCAGCATCAAATCATCAAAAAAATATTCCGTCCGCGGGTTATGATTTACAGCGCCTTACTGTTATTGCTATCCTTGGGCTTAGTGCTATCCTTGGCAGTCAGACCCCAATTTAAAGTCGACATCAATCGTGATCGCGGTGTGATGTCACGCTTGGCCCCCGGTGGCAAGGTAGAAAATGTATACCAGATGCAAATCACCAACGTGACAGAATCCACTGCGACTTATCGTGTATTTGTAAGCGGTTTAAATGGATTATCAATCGCATCTAGCAAGGAATTTACGGTCAACCCGGCCAGTGAAAGGTTAGTTGCATTAAGCCTGCAGTTGGATGATGGTGCGATACGCAGCGGTACGCACCCGATCTTGTTTAAGATTGAATCTATAGCATCAAAAGAGATTGTGACGCAGAAATCTACCTTTTACATGCCAAGGTAAACTAAGCCAAGGTAACTTAAGCCAATCATGCAAACTGAATATAGCGCAATGATTGCAACTCAATTACCTTGGCCAGCTTGTTACGTGACTATGCCAGACTCACTTCGACCAGATTATCACTGAAGGTCGTAGAGTGTCCCATATCACCAAACTCAGCAGAGCTGATGCAATTCACGGTGCCGTTATTGAGTTGCCTCCAATAACCTAAAGTTGCGACCACAATGCCGGAATTAACGTCATCCGAGATTCTGGCTACGCACTCAAACGCGCCGCGATCATTAAACACACGTACTACGCTGCCTTCCTCAATACCGCGCGCTTTTGCATCGGCCTGATGAATCAGCACAAATTGCTCGCCCTGTCCTTTGATTTTTTCTGCCACATTGGCGTAGCAGGAATTTAAAAAGCCATGGCTCTTGGGTGAGATAATATTGAGTGGGTATTTAGCGGCCAACTCAGGGTTGGTCGCAGGTGTTTCGCGTGAAGGCACATAGTCCGGCAAAGCGTCTAACGCTTCACTCGGCTGAAAGCCATCATACATTTGGCGGAATGGGCCAGCCACAAAGTTTTTAGCACCCTCGACTAAAAAGTGACATTTACCGGTAGGCGTAGGGAACTCACCTTTTGCGTGGCGTGCACGTACGTCTTTGTCGCCAAAGGCTTTTAATCTGGCAAAACCATGCTCGCGCATATAGGCAAGGTCTATACCTTCACACGTTGGGGAGCTCCAGTCCACGTAGTGTTCCAGGCACTCACTGTCATTCCATTTAAAGTTGTCATCTTCATAACCCATGCGTTTAGCCAATTGCCTGAAAATTTCGTTATTAGGCAGCGCTTCACCCGGCGGATCAATACATTTAGCATTGTAGGTAAGATAGAGGTGGCCCCACGACAGCACCATGTCTTCCATCTCTGCACCCATGGCGGCTGGCAGTACAATATCTGCATAAGCTGCGGTATCTGAAATAAAATGCTCTGCCACCACCAGGAACAAATCTTCGCGCTCAAGCCCTTTAATGATTTTGTCAGTCTCAGGCGCTTGGGTAATCGGGTTGGTGTTCCATACCATCATGGATTTAATCGGTGTTTCGAGTTTAGTCTCACCTGTAAGTACGCGCCCCAGCTGCAGATTATTGACCACAGGCGTGCCCTCAGGAATCAAATCCGGACGGCAAATCACATCAAATTTATACGGGTGCTCCCACACCGGAAACTGCAGCGCCCCGCCACCCACATGGCGCCAAGCGCCAATCAAAGCAGGCAGACTAGTCACAGCACGAATAGCCTGACTACCGCCATAGCTTCTTTCCAGTGCCACACCAAGGCGAATCGCAGCAGGCGGCGTCGTAGCGTACTCGCGGGCAAATTTACGAATATCAGCTGCTGGTATGCCACTTATTTCTGCTGCCCATTCCGGTGTTCTGGTTTTGGCGCGTTCGGCCAGCTCTGCGTAACCTACGGTGTAGTTATCTACATAGTCCTGATCTACCAAGCCCTCTGTAATAATCACATTCATCATTGCCATGGCCAATGCACCATCAGTGCCAGGTTTAGGCGCAATATGCCAATCCGCTTCTTTTGCAGTTCTTGAAGCATAAGAGTCAATCACCACCACTTTGGCACCTTTTTTCTGTGCCTCACGGATAGTATGCCAATGGTGCAGATTGGTACTTACCGAATTGCATGCCCAGATCACAATGTATTTGGAGTGAATAAAACTCTCGGGGTCTACACCTGCAGTTGGGCCAACGGTGAGCAGCCATGCGGTACAGGAACCTTCACCACAGAATGTACGTTCACAGACGGTTGCACCCATGCGGTTAAAAAATGCATCACCGCCGTTTAAGCCGTGTACCAGCCCCTGATTCCCCAGATAACTGTTAGGCATGATCGCGTGCGGGCCATCGCTAGCAATAATTGCTTTCCATTTACTGGTAATTTCGTCTAAAGCTTCATCCCAGGAAATGCGCTTGAACTGCTTGCTACCTTTGGGGCCCGTGCGTTTAAGTGGGTATAGCAGACGGTCCGGATGGTAGTGACGTTTTTCATAATCTTTTAATTTCACACACAAGCCGCCGCGCGTCATCGGGTGCTCTTTATTACCTGTGACAGAAATAAGCTTGTTATCTTCAACCGTGTATACCATGCTGCAAGTATCGGGGCAGTCATGCGGACAACCACCGTGAAAAGTTTTTACATTTTTAGACGAATCATCCATAGAGTGCTCCCTGTTTTTTTGTAACTTAATCGCAACAATGCTGGTTAAGAAAATTTAGACTGCTTATTTCAATGTTCGGTTGTTTAAACCAATGCGTTTATTAACGTACAACTTATTATAGACAGACCTGTCTTTTCGTCAATAATAATTTATGCATACGATTTATCGTCTAAATGGGACATGCAACATTTGGCAAAATTTCTAAATCATGTAAAAATTTACAGCTAGAGCAATCGTTGTTTAACAACGATATAGCCGCCATTCAATTCTAATGCTAAACTTTACTCAGGTAGGGACGACCTTGCCGGTGCTATCACTTCTGGGACGACCCAATTTAACGATGAGGTGTTTTATATGAGTTGGGCTATTCTGGTTGCAGCAGGATTATTGGAAGTTGTTTGGGCAATAGGGTTAAAGTACACCGATGGCTTTACGCGGTTCTGGCCGACAGTTGGCACGGCGTCGGCAATGCTGCTTAGTGTATGGCTGCTTGGTATTGCGATGAAAACATTACCGGTTGGTACCGCGTATGCTGTCTGGGTTGGAATCGGCGCGATTGGCACGGCAATATTTGGCATCATATTATTTGCCGAATCAGCAAATGCAGGCAGGCTGCTGAGCTTGTTACTCATTTTTGCAGGTATTGTTGGATTGAAGTTATCTACACCCTTATAACGGCTAAAGGACTTGGGAAACTCCAGGTCCTTTTTTATTGGCTGTAATTCTGCGTGAAATACTTCCACCTAAAGCTAACATCTAGATTCGAAAAATTAATGCTTAAAGCTGGGGGCTAACTTGTTTGAATTAAAAACAATCGCATTATTCATTATCACCGCGATTGCAGAGATTGTAGGATGCTACTTGCCTTATCTGTGGTTAACGCATAACAAGAGCCCTTTACTACTGATTCCAGCAGCATTTTCATTGGCATTATTTGCCTGGCTACTTTCACTGCACCCTGCCGCAGCTGGCAGAGTATATGCTGCTTATGGCGGCGTTTATATTTGCATTGCAATATTCTGGCTATGGGCAGTAGATGGCATTAAACCCACCCATTGGGACTTAGTCGGCGCTGGTGTAGCGTTGTTAGGCATGGCCATCATTATATTTGCACCGCGGCATACCTAAATTAATACTAAATGCGTTGGTGGCTAGTGCTCAACGTCAAACTAAAATTGCTTATTTGGCATTTCTAATGGCAGTGATATCCTGATTCACTTCAATAGCGCCTATGATTTTATTGTTTTCATTAAACAGCGGGATTGCTGACATGATAATGGTGCGCTCTGCGCCATCAAATGCCTTGATGTTCACAATTTCACCCTTACTCACTTCGCCATGCTTAACAGCCCGCGCTAGCGTCCAGCCATCACTTCCCACCTCTTTACCAGTATCCTCCCACCAGCCCTTGTAATCACTGTACTCTTCTAGATTAACCAGCTTGGCGCCACCCCAAATACGCTCTGCTTCTGGATTAGCCAAGGTAATTCGGCCATTCTGGTCTGCAATCCACAAACCTACCGGAATAGTTTCAATCACTTTACGCAGAATGTATTCACTTTTTTCCAAAGCCTTCTGCATCTGTTTGCGCTCAGTAATATCAATACTGACACCGACAATCTTGTTAGGCCTGTTCTGCGCGTCATACAGCAGTTTTGCACGCGAAACAAACCAGCGGTCTTCCTCACCACCTGGCTGCGGTAAATTAAAGTCCCATTCCTTTGTTAATATGTTGTCGCTGAATCTCTGAATCAACTCTGCAAGGCCAAGCGTTTCAAAAGGCAGTAAATATGGACGGACTTTTGTAAGCGGCAGTCCAAAAACCTGTTCAAGATTCGGTGCGCCAGCAAGCTCGTTTGTTAATACATTCCATTCCCAGGTTGCGATTCCGGCCATGTCCTGAGCCAGATTCATGCGCGCTTCGTTCTCCATGATCCTGCCAAGATATTCGCGCCGCTCATTGGCAATTGTTTCGCTGCTGCTGACACTATTCTTAAGCTCTTCAATCGCCTCATCCCCGTAGCGTAGCCATATCCAGTTAACCTCAAGAAAATTTGCCAGCGCCCTCAGGTTTTCATAATCAATCTCGCCGCCACGTGTCCAGCGGTGGATAGATGGCACAGATTTACCTACTGCAGTGGCCACTTGCGCCAAAGTCAGCTGTTTTTGCTTGAGCAAAGAAGTCAGGCGATCTGAAAAATCAAGTCTGCTATTACTTTTTGGCATATCTACAAAACCTAATAGTTAATTATGAGATTAATTATAAGTTCAAATTACGCTCTAAGTACTTAAATTTACACATTATTACTTTTTAAGTAAAAAATACTTTGATTATTTTAACTTATTAAGTAATTTATTACTTTACAACTAATAATTTTAGTTGTATAAATAGCACATCAGCCTCAAATGTACTTAATTTCATAAATTTTCTGCGACAGATTGAGTTGATATTTAAGTCAAAGTGAAATTTTTTATACTTTAGAAAAGGAAGTAATCATGAAAAAATTACCATTAACTGTGCTTTTAGCTTCTATTGGCGCATCTATCTACTCAGTCGCAACACTTGCACATGGCATAGCCGTACCTGAGGGCAGCAAAAATCTGACTATTTTTAAAAATGTTCAGAAAAACCCAATTGCATCTATGAACGTACCAGGTGTTAACGCCTACTTTGAAGATGTAGTGGGAAGCGGCAGCAAAAACGCACCGATGGCATGCGGGCTGTTCAAAATCGAAAAAGGTAAACCATTGGTTTATACCTACGATTACGATGATGCAAAAATAATCCTTGATGGCCACATCTACTTCTCAGATGGCACACAGAAAGTAAAAGGCCAGCCAGGCGACGTTTTGTTTTTCCCTAAAGGCTCCACGATCACCTTCTCTACAGACAAGAGCGGTGTGGCTTGGGCTTGCGGACAACGCAAATTGTTCTAAAACAATTTAAGCATAAGGGGCAAACAAATGAGCCAGATTGCATTTAAGAAGTTGATTCCACTGTGTGTAACGCTTTCACTATCCAGCCTGGCAATTCAGGCTGCTGAAAGTATCGACCTCACAGACTTAACCAATAGTGATCCATTTTTTTATACGAGTGACCAGAGGATTAAGTCTGATAACAATCAGAAAGAGCTTTTAGGGTTAGGAAGACCCAATAAAACGCACTCACAAATACCCCATCTCCCTTTTTACATGGGCTATATGAACACCAATTCAACCTACAGATTTGTAAATGTTGCTGAACAGGTCTTTACGATGATAGGTGAAGGCAAGCATGGCCTATGGAGAATTCAGGAGAACGGGACTGTCAGGGAATATTTGAGGAAAGACTCAAAAGGTCTGGAAAAAAATGCCGACATCATGGCTAAAGAGAACTTGAATATAATCGAACAAAGCTATAGTGCTTATCTTCCTGATGAAAGCTGGTCTGGTTACAAATACCCGGATGAACAGTATTCAAAGGATGGCAAATTAAACTATATAGACCTGCCGATTACCCACCCGAAATACAAAAATAAATATGCGGAACATGCACCAATCGATTTACCCAATTGGTACTGCACGATGTCAGAAAATGACTACCCCTATGCCCAAAAGGCAATGAGTTTCGCATTCAATCAAAAAGGTGCGAATCAGATAGGGCCGCTTGGTAAGCGTGCTGGCTTGGATGTCAATGAAAACTACACCAAAGTACTTAGAGTAAACCATTTTCCTGATGCGAAATCATGGGTGAATGTGGGCCAGAAAGGTAAAGACAATTCACATGTGAAGTGGGAATCAGTCGATACCACAAAAACCAACGCGGAATACTACATGGTAGAGCGTCCATTCTTTAACAAGCCATATTTATTCGTGCTTGCCGTATTCGATAATAAAGACAACCGAGACCATCAATATATCAGACCGGATGGCGCTTACTATCAGTCCATTAAAGATAAAGCTGCAAACGTCAAAACCAGCGTCACAGCTCAGCCTGCTTTTCACCTTGAAAATGGCGAGACTGGCAAAGCGATTGGGCTGCCGATCTTTGGCGTGCACCACCCCAACCGTGCATCGTATGGCGGTGGCGGCGCATGCCCATTAAAAGGCGGTGACTGGGGTCGTTATCCAAATACCAATAGCGGATCAGGCTGGCCGACAAATTATGAAGAAGTCACACCCTTATGTGATTCAGTATTAGTGGATATCAAATTCTTCAGCAATCTGGATGGCAAAGACTGGAATGATTCAGCGAAGTATCTAGCCAATGCAGGAGTAGGCACAAAATCGGTGAATTATAAGGTGCAGCCCGGTAAATATGGTGTTTTTACCGATCCTTACAATACAAAAAACGGTAAGACCAACGCTGATAGCCAGAGCGTCCCTGCTGAACTGGAGATTACATTCCCATCAGTAGAGCCACCTGTAACCTATGTAATACCAACCACAAAAGTAGCAGGAAGAATGGTGCCGTCAGAGGCAACTACCTGTCGTCCTGTAATTCAAGCATCACTAATGAAGGAGTGAAAAAATGATTAATTTTACAAATAAAATGATCACATTATCCATTCTCTGTTTCACCGTACTTACCTCAAATATCAGTTATGGTGAAGAGAATGCAATCAAAACAGGCGAAGAAGGCTATGCCGAAACAGGCCCTGCCAAAGCCGCAAAAGAGTCTGCCAGTTTTCTGGATAATCTGGATAGAGAAACATTGTTTGGAGGCAAATTCAGCTCATGGTTTGAATTGGCTTCAGACTATGTTTTCCGAGGTGAATCAGAAACAAATGACGGCAAGATTCCATCTATAAAAGTAGCGATTACCTGGACACATCCTAGTGGTGTTTATTTAGGTTACTACGGCGCTAATAATTTATTTCCGGGCAATGACTCTGAAGGGAACAACCCGAAAATCAATGCGCTGTGGGGTCCATACGCTGGATATTCACACAAAAATATTGGTGGAACCGGTGTAAATTATAACGGTATGTTTTTCCAATACATATATCCAGGTGATAGCGCTTCTAATTACCTCGAAATGTTTAACTATCTGGATAAACAATTCGGTTCAGTCAATATGAAGCTGGAGTACTCCCCTACTTTAACAGACTGGTTTGGCGTAAAAAATCTGCAATCGCATAACGTTGCTATACATCCAAGCTGGTCAGCACCTTATGGCCTTACCGTTTCAGGTGGTGTCGGTTATCAGTTCTTTGATAGCAAAGGCTCTGATTACGACTTAGATGGCAACGGCAAAGAGCAGTTGAATTGGGTGCATTGGAACGTAGGTGTCAGTCGGAATGTATTAGGTTACAAAGTTGACCTGCGCTATCACGACACAGATATCAAAAAAGGCGAACATGATTTCTACGGTTACAGCTCAAATCACCAGATCGTCGATAGCAGATTTGTGTTTGGCGTTTCGAAATCCTTTTAATCACTTAATGTAACTTTTTACAACCGCTCTCCAAAGAAAACTAGTCAAGATATAGACGTTTTCTTTTTTCAGCCCCTCCCGCATAGAGGGGCTTTTTTTATATAAATTAACTGATTACAGGCAATAAATTCTGTCGGTAGTTTATTTATCAATATTGGATTTTATTTAAAACAGGAATCATGGAAATATCATTAAAATCCGTCGCGCTTAAGACTGATATATTCAGCAAGTATAAAAAGCGCAGCCAGAAGCGCAAATGGCCAACCAATATTGACAGGCATATTGCCATAACCTGCAGGAGGTAACTTCGCTAAACTCGTTGTTAGATTTTCCTGTGTATCTGCCCTTGTATAGCTTGCACCAATCTCATCAGCCAGCTCTTTCAAATAGCTTTCACGTAAAGCCGATAAGTAATATTCATTTGGATCAGAGGCAATGGAGTCATCACGTTTTCCAACCGAGTCTTCATTCACTATCTGGCTGGGCTCTATCTTAATCGCATAATGCGACCAATATCCTATTACTTCATCTTTGCTGTTAAATTTGGGCACTGGTGAAGGCTTATCTGAACCTATACCAGCTAATAGCCAACTGCTGCTTCCTTGCATAGGAGTCAAGTCAACTTTGGTAATAGCATTCAGTGGGGCGGCCTCATCCCCATCGGTAAACAAGATAATCTGGGTGGGTTCCGGCATCAATAGTAGTACACTTGTAGCATCCAGCAAAGCTAAACGTAGGTGACTACTTCCCCGCCAAGCCATACGCCACTCGATATGACTTAATGTGTCATCCAGAATATCAAAGTTAGAACAAACTTCGATCGGGACATATAGCGGTACAATTTCCGCGTTGGAAAATAAGGCGATACTGACTTTAGTACCGCATGACAGGTCTTTAATCGTGCTTCTCAAGAGTTGCAGGGTGTAATTTAACCTGCTTACAGGTACGTTATTAAATTGCATGTCTTCCACATTCATACTTTGCGTAATGTCCACCACAAACATGTAATGCCGAAAGTCTCTGGGTAAATCTACTTTTGGATTCCATATGGCGATGGCTAGCCCTACCAAGGCTAGCCATAAATATGTGCCGTTACTTATCAAACGTAAGTGCAGTGCGCTCATTAAAATTCAGCGAACAAAACTAAGCTTTATTGAAAGTTGATCGCAGAACAAAAACGGCAGCCTTGCCGAACCCATAGCTCGTGACCAGGATGCTGGCAAATAAGTAAAACTTAAACCATTCTGGCGGTGGTATTGCCGGGCTGTCTAATCCCGGAAAGACAGCCATCAGCAGAAACAGACTGGAGTTGGTAAATGCACCCACAACCATTGCCCAACGTACATGCCAAGGCAATGGCACTTTGGTTGCATATACTCCTAAAATCAGTGCAGTCATTAACAGAAAATCAATATGTGCCTGTAATAAACGTGTGAACTTACCAGCAAAGATCGACTGGAGCGGTTCCACCCCAAAATTCAACCCGACCATGCACCAGGCTAATAAAAGCGCCATGAGTAACCACAGTGCGGCACCGCGAATCAAAACAATATTTCCAGCATACTTTTTGTCTTCTTGTAACATACAATCCCCTTATTTAACTGATAAAAAACATCAGTTAGATTAACAAGAATGATTTTAAAAACTTGTTCAAAAAGGCGGTAATAATTGACTCAAACGGTGTTTTGTCGATTTACACAAGCAGTGCAATGCGACTAATATGGTTTGTGTCGAACAATCAGGAATAGTTGAATGGGACAGCAAGACTTGAATTCAGAACAGCTTAATCCTCCACTCCGACTTTCAACTGAGGATATTCCGGCCTGGTGCAGACATGAATGGTTACGTGAAGTTATCGGACGTGAGTATGCGAATGTTGATATAACACCGCCTCGAAGCGAGAAGCTGTTCAATGAAATGGCCATCTATTCAGGAAAGTTGATGCGTTTGTCTGTCATTCATTCAAATAGCATTACCATCAGGCGGCTGCCTAAAGAGCCCGGCCTCATTAGTCAAGATGCTTATTTTGGAGTGATTCTACTTGCAGGAGAATATCTGCTTGAGCAAAACAACCGAGAAGTATTCTTAAAACCTGGGGACATGACGATCTATGATGCAACACGTCCGCATCGCATCTATTGCCCCGGGAGCTTCTCTAAACTGATCATATCAATCCCCAGAAAACTCATGCGAGAAAGGCTGACTGGCGTTGAACATTGCACCGCATTACATATTAAAAGCGAACAAGGTGCGGGGAAGATTGCTTCACATTTTATTCAATCAATGGCCAGGGAGGCTGGCAGAATTTCTCTAAATACATTTGACGCCCTATCTGAGAATTCTTTAGATTTATTCACCTTGGCACTCAATGACATTCGACCACAAAATCACAATCTATCAAGAAGTCGCTCTCTTTCTTTATTCAGGATAAAAGAGTTTATAGAGCGCAATATTACCAACCCTTTGTTAGATACAGCTGCAATTGAGTCTGGTACCGGATTGTCGGCAAGATATATCAATGAATTATTTGAACATGAAGATACCTCTCTCATGCGTTACGTTTGGAATTCCAGGTTAACACATTGTCATAAAGAGTTATCTAGCCCAGATTGTTTTCCAAACAGAATATCTGAGGTTGCGCTGCAATGGGGATTTAATGACTTCTCGCATTTTAGCCGGGCATTCAAAAAGAAATATGGCGTGAGCCCAAGAGATGTTAGAAACCATTAAAAGTTGCGACTGAATCGCTACTGGTAACTTACTAGAAACTTTTCAGCAATGGAAAATCCCTTGAGAGTTGTAATTTCCAAGGGATTTTCTTTTTTTAACTGCTGAGGGCTTACAGACTTAATCTATGACCACGACACAGTAGCAATAAGCTACCGATAATGGTGGAGATCAATTTTAAAGATAAATCAACAGACTTTGATATATATCAACCTGATTAACCAGACTCAATCATCAGCCATTGAGTTGATTTTATGGATACTTAAATCTGCGCCATCAAACTCTTCCTCTGCACTTAGACGGAGGCCGACCAGTTTTTTAAGTGTGCCATAAACAATAAAACTACCGACCACTGCAACCACAATGCCTAGACCAGTGCCAATCAACTGCGACATCAAGCTTACGCCGCCAAGCCCGCCTAGTGCTTTTGTTCCAAAAATCCCGGCAGCGATGCCGCCCCATGCTCCGCACAATCCATGCAGAGGCCAGACACCTAGCACATCATCAATTTTCCAGCGACTCTGCGTCAGATTAAAGGTCAACACAAATATTAGGCCAGCAATAGCACCTGTGACCAAAGCACCTAGTGGATGCATGATATCGGAACCGGCACAGACCGCCACTAAACCAGCCAATGGACCATTATGTACAAAGCCGGGGTCATTTTTACCCAGCAATAATGCCGCTAAAGTGCCACCTACCAGCGCCATCAGCGAATTCACCGCTACCAGCCCTGAAATCCCCTGAATAGATTGTGCTGACATAACGTTGAATCCAAACCAGCCTACGGTTAGTATCCATGCACCTAAAGCCAGAAAAGGAATATTTGAAGGCGGGTAAGCGTGCAAACGACCATCTTTACTGTAGCGTCCTTGGCGTGCGCCTAACAGCACGACTGCGATCACTGCGATCCAGCCGCCCATGGCGTGTACGACAACAGAACCGGCAAAGTCCCTGAATGGTGCACCGAAAGTGAGCTTCAACCATTCTTGCAATCCATAATGGCCGCTCCATGCAATACCCTCAAAGAACGGATACACAAAACCGACCAGCAAAAAAGTTGCAGCCATTTGCGGGTTAAATTTTGCGCGCTCAGCAATGCCACCTGAAATAATTGCGGGAATAGCTGCTGCAAAAGTAAGTAAAAAGAAAAACTTAACTAACTCAATACCGTTTTTATCGGCCAACACTTCGGCTCCGCTAAAAAAGCTAATGCCGTGCGCAATACTGTAGCCAATAAAAAAATAAGCAATCGTCGACACTGAAAAGTCCACCATGATTTTAACCAAGGCATTGGTCTGGTTTTTTTTGCGGACGGTACCGACTTCTAAAAAGGCAAAGCCGGCATGCATTGCTAGCACCATAATGGCGCCTAACAATACAAAAAGAACATCATTTGCTGCAATTAATGCTTCCATTTAATATCACCTGTAAAAACTAAGCGCATGAATATAAGCAAATATTAAGCCAGAATATAAACTTATGTTTTATATAGAGATTGATATAGAATGATGCAGAAGAATGCACCGATAAAGTGCATCATCACTTGTCTTGCACTTTTTTTGTGCAAATTAGGCGTGCTGCAAACTTCGATTAAATCAGAAATGAGTACTTCAAAATTATGATTTTTTTAGGAGAAAATTTTCCGATTTAACTTAGTACAGCCATTTAGGTTCATTACAGCAACATACTGCCGGAGCCATCTTTAAGCACCATGCTCGCAGCATCTGGATTACCAGACCAGAAGTGGAAAAACTCTCTAACCACCACCAGAAACAATCTTCTATTTTGTTTAATGGTAAACAACGGCAGGGTAAGGTCAACCGCTGTTCTATACATCACACCGTTTTTTTCCGGTGCGCTTCTTAATCGGATCAGGATAATTTTTGCGAGCTTGACACGCGTATCCACTAATGCCTGCTCAGCACCCTCATGGCGCAGGGCTTGAGTATAAGCTTTTAGGGGCCAAGTCTCAGAGGTGTCAAACTTTTCGGTTTCCAGACTATCGGTCAAGGCTTTCAGTGACACTAAATCGGGCTTCCAATCTACTGAGGGCACCTCAAAACCTGGGTTCTTATTAAGCGCAGCAATCGCTTTGATATCTTTCAGCCAGAACGGATAAAACTCACGTGCGGCTGTAAGATTCTCATGCCAATTATCTGCAGGAACCGACTCCATGATATTTTCAATGGCAATGCGATATTCACCGCCATCAAGCGCTAAATTGCCTAGACTGGCACTCAGCTTGTCCAAAAACAATGAACGTTTATGCAACAGAGAACTATTTGCCCCTTTT
>Ga0208758_100260_pt1 | contig 20609 bp, 23 predicted proteins | sample LakWasM116_HOW13_2_FD_183930 | JGI IMG/M metagenome (GOLD analysis project Ga0208758, IMG submission 183930) | Freshwater sediment methanotrophic microbial communities from Lake Washington under simulated oxygen tension - Sediment Metagenome... | ecosystem: Environmental > Aquatic > Freshwater >...
AGGCGGCAAGATCGTGCTCCAGATCTGGCATGTGGGGCGTATCTCACATCCGAGTTTATTGCCGGATAACGCGTTGCCGGTCGCGCCTTCTGCAATCAAACCTGCGGGACAGGCTTTTACCTATCAAGGTCTTGTGGATTATGTCGAGCCGCGTGCGCTGGCAGCTGATGAGCTGCCTGGCATTGTCGCCGATTATGTTCACGCGACCAGGTCGGCGCTGGATGCAGGCTTTGACGGCGTAGAGATACATGCGGCCAATGGTTACCTGCTGGACCAGTTCCTGCGTGACGGCACCAATCAGCGCACGGACAATTATGGCGGCAGCTTTGAAAACCGTGCGCGCCTGCTGATGCAGGTGACCGAGGCTGTTGTCGCGGTTGCGGGGGCTGATAAAGTCGGGGTGCGCCTGTCTCCGGTGAATCCTTTCAATGATATGAAGGATAGCAACCCGCAGGCATTGTTCAATTATGTGGCGGAGTCATTGAACCGGTTTGGCCTGGCTTACCTGCATGTGGTCGAAGGCGGCATCCATGGCGGCGGCGAGTCTGAACCATTTGATTTTTCTGCCATGCGCAAACTGTTCAAAGGAGGTTATATCGCAAACCTTGCTTATGACAAAGCGCGTGGCAATGCTGCCATTGCCAGCGGACATGCCGATGCGATTGCATACGGTGTGCCTTTCATAGCAAACCCGGATCTTGTCGAGCGTTTCAAGGCTGATGCGCCGCTGAACGATGCGGATGCAAGTACCTTTTACGGCGGCGCTGAAAAAGGTTACACTGACTACCCATTTTTAAAGGCCTGAATACATGCATAACCCTGCTATTACCCAAGTTTCCATTGATAACACTATCGCCAACCGCTGGAGCGGACGTGCCTATGATGCTGCAAAAAGCGTGTCGCATGCCCAAGTGGTTGCGCTGCTGGAGGCGGCTCGCTGGGCGCCTTCCTGTTTCGGTGATCAGCCTTGGCGTTTTGTGGTGTGGAACAAAGCCTCTGATCCGCAAGCCTGGCAGCAGGCTTTTGATTGTCTGGTACCCGGCAACCAGTCATGGGTGGCCGATGCGCCGGTGCTGCTGCTCGCATGTGCTGACAGCCTGTTCGGGCATAACCAGAAACCAAACCGCTGGGCGCAATATGATACCGGCGCAGCGGCTGAGAACTTATGCCTGCAGGCCGGCAGCATGGGGTTGATGGCGCACCAGATGGGCGGCTTTGATGCCAACCTGGCACGTGAAAAATTCAATATCCCGGAACAGTATTCCCTGATGGCGATGATTTCAGTTGGTTATCCTGCCGACATCGCAACCCTGACCGGTGATATACTTGCCCGCGAAACGGCAGCGCGTTCACGCAAACCGTTATCTGAATTGTTTTTTGATGCGGGCTGGGGACAGGGCGTAAAGGATGCCATTTAATACAAAACTTAACGAAAGATTAGGGTTCTGATAAACTGCTAGCTTCGTTCAATTAAAGGCAAAATCATGGCAGTTGTAGCACTTACCAAAGCGAATTTTAAAGAGACTATTGAAAACAATCCTTTTGTGATTGTGGATTTCTGGGCGAAGTGGTGTGATCCATGCGTTGCATTTACGCCTACCTTTGAAGCGGCTGCCGAAAAAAACCCGGATATCATTTTCGGAATGGTAGATACGGAAGCTGACCCTGAGATTGGCGAGTATTTCGAAGTAAACCAGATTCCGGGTATCCTGATTATCCGCGAGCAGGCTGGTATTCATGCGCAGGTAGGCGAAATCGGTGCACCGGCCCTGGATAAGATGATTGAATGGGCACGTGAGTTTGATATGACGCCAGTGCGTGAATATTATAAACAGCAGGCAAAAAAGACATCTAACTGATTGGTGTTGATTGAGTGAGTAAAAAAGCGGCTATTCAGCCGCTTTTTTATTGCACGGGGTTCATCGGAATAAACGCCGCCCGTAATCCGCCAGGCTAGAATCCGCCCAATGTAAATACCCTGTATAAGTAGTAGGCACCAATTGCCATCATGATATACATCGGTGCGTCGCCGATCCGTTTGGTTTCGGATTTACTGGGCGAACTGAGCATGCGGTTAAGCAGCCATAGCACCAGCAGAGCAACCACAGTCAGCAGCGTGCTTGCCGTTGAGTCAATGATGTTGCCCAGCAGCTTTGATAACCAGCCGTTTTCGCGGAACAGTTCAAAAGTAATGCCAAAAATACCGACAAGCATCAGCGCCATCCGCAGTAATGCAAATATCGAGCTGAGGTGGCTTTCCGGGGTGATGTTGGCATTCTTGCTGTATCTATTCAGATCCTTCTTGGCCATAATCAGATTCCTTGTCTCTTAATTTGAGCCTAAAAACTTGGCAGGGTCGACGGACTTACCCTGCTGGCGGATTTCAAAATGCAACTTTACAGTATTACTGTCAGTATCACCCATTTCGGCAATCTTTTGGCCGGCACTGACCTGCTGGCCTTCTTTCACTAGAATAGTGCTATTGTTGGCGTACACCGAGAGGTAAGTATTATTATGCTTCACAATGACCAGTTTTCCATAGCCGCGCAGGTCAGAACCGCTGTAGATGACTTTGCCGGGAGCTGCTGCCAGAATCGGCTGTCCTTTGTTTCCGGCAATATCGATACCTTTGTTGCCGCCGTCGTTAAAACCTGAAATGACCTTGCCTTTGGTCGGCCAGGCCCAGTTGATGCTGCCCGCCGGCTCGGCTGCCGGCTTGCTTTCCGGTTTCGGTTCAGGCTTGGCCTCGAGTTTGGCATCGGGTTTCACCTCGGTGGCCGGCTTTACATCGGCTTTGGCGGCGGCTGGCGGCAGGGTGACTGGTTTTGCTGCCGGCAATGATGCTTTCAAGGCCGCTTCGCTATAGGGCTCACGAATCGCTTTCGGTTCGTTGATCACGGTGACCGCGTTTGCAGTCACTGCCGCGGGTGCAGAGGCTGTCGTGGTGACGGGCGGGCTTGCCGTGCTGTCGGCAATGATAGGGTAGGTGATGACACCTTCTTCCTGCACGGGCTCCGCTTTGGTTTCTGCGGCGCTGGATTTATCTTTCAAATCTGCCAGTTTAAGCACCTGGCCAATTTTAATCACATACGGTGCTTCAATATCGTTAACGCGTGCAATGTCTTTATAGTAATAACCATATTCAAGGCCTATGCTGAACAGGGTGTCACCTTTTTTTACGGTATGTGTATCAGGGCGCCAGTCGCTGCCGTTTTTGCCGTTGGCAGGTTTTACCGGAGCTTTTACGGTGGTGTTTGGTTTGTTCGCGACGGCTGGCTTTACCGCGGGCGTGCGGTCGATGACCGGTGCCGGTGTTGTGCTGCAGCCAAAGGCTGACAATGTGAGCAACGCTGCAAGCGCGTGACGGGAAATCGACATGCCTAACTGGTGCCGCCGAGCAGGGGCACGAATTTGACCGGTTCCAGTTTTGTCTGGCGGTATTCGGTTTGTGAAACGCGCTCAACCAGGTATAAAACCTGGTCATCGGTGCCCACAGGGATCACCAGGCGGCCATGCACTGCAAGCTGGTCCAGCAGGTCCTGCGGGATATGGCTGGCTGCTGCTGTGACCAGAATGGCGTCAAAAGGGGCTATTTCGCTCAAGCCTATGTTGCCGTCTGCGTGCGCCAGTTTTACGTTGATGCATTTGAGTTCGCGCAGGTGGCCACGCGCTTTCATGACCAGGGGGCGAATCCGTTCTACAGAGTAGACTTCCTTGGCCAGCTTTGATAATACCGCTGTCTGGTAGCCGCAGCCGGTGCCGATTTCGAGCACTTTCTGCATCGGCTGGCCGTTTCGGAGCAACTCAGACATGCGCGCCACGATGTAAGGCTGTGAAATGGTCTGGCCAAAGCCGATAGGCAGTGAAACATCTTCATAAGCGCGAATCGACAGCGCCTCATCTACAAATATATGACGCGGCGTGTTGCCGATTGCAGACAGTACGATTTCGTCCTTGATTCCCTGGTCACGCAGGCGCGATAGCATACGATCGCGAGTGCGCTGTGATGTCATGCCGATACCGGTTTGTGATGATTTTATGAGTGCCACTTTGAGAATTACCTAGTTTATTAAGGTGCCCGTTAGCTTTTGAGCCAGTCTTTAATGTCATTAAGTTGCGAATGGTTGGTCAAGTCTACCTGGATTGGGGAAATTGATACCTTGTTGTTTGCCACGGCGTGGAAATCCGTGCCTTCACCGCCATCGTTCGGCTGGCCGGCAGGGCCGACCCAGTAAACGGTTTCATTGCGCGGGGTTTTGAGCTGGATGACCGGTTCGGCTTTGTGGCGCTTGCCAAGGCGTGTGATAACACGGCCTTGCAATGCGTCGTATGGCAAATCCGGCACGTTCACGTTCAGTAAGGTCGGGGACTGGAAACCGTTCTTCTGGTAATGCAGTACGAGTTCTACCGCAATGCGCGCCGCTGTTTCAAAGTGCGTGGAGTTGTGCTGCGACATGGAAATAGCAATGGATGGTATGCCCAGCAGGTAGCCCTCCATCGCGGCGGCAACTGTACCTGAGTAAATCGTGTCATCACCCATATTCGCGCCATCGTTAATGCCGCTGATGACCATATCCGGCAGTGTTTCCATCAAACCCGTGAGTGCAATGTGCACACAGTCTGTCGGGGTGCCGTTGACGTAGAAGAAGCCATTGGCGGCTTTTTTAACGCTCAGCGGCCGGTCTAGCGTAAGTGAGTTGCTGGCGCCACTGCGGTTTCTTTCCGGCGCTACCACGGTAATGTCTGCAAATTTACCAATGTGTTCTGCCAAAATATTCAGACCAGGCGCGAAATACCCGTCGTCATTGGAAAGCAGTATGTTCATACGTGACCTACTAAGAGAATTTTCATGGCTAAATTATAGTGGAAGAAGCGCTGGTTTGGCGCGGCGCCGCCAATAAAAACTTGGCGGCAGCAATAAATTTATCTGCGGGTAAGGCGTGCATAAAATATCGCACAGCTGAAAAACGTGACTGACAGGATGATTTCCGCTGCTGCAAGCTGTGCTGACAACCCGGTGTCTGACCATGCGCGAACCACGCCTTCGGTAAAGTACAGCAGTATGAACATGCTGGACCACTGGTAGGTGTAGCGTTTGCCGCGCAGTATGCCGAATAACGGCAGTAATAACGGTACGGTTTTTAACATCAGCAAAGAACCGCCCGGTTTTAGCGGCGCCAGTACGGTTTCCCATGCCAATGCCAGCAGAATCAGGCTGATGAGGCTGATGGATGCGCCCAGCTGCAATTTTTCTTTCATGGTTTTGCAGCCTTTGCCATGGCGACCAGCGCAGCCCTGGCGGACTGGGCGTCGTAGACCGGCTGCTCAAAATCAAAACGCAGCACGGTAGAAATATCACCGGCACTGGCGCTTACATCAAAGCCATCACAGTCTATGCCCAGCATTTGCGCATGCGTCGCATCAAGCTGATGAAAGTGTTTGCAGTAGTTGAGCAGGCTGTTAGCATGGTCAGCATTCATGTGCTCGATGATTGCGGTTTCCTGCTTTGCCAGCATCGATTCAGCGCTGGCGATGCTATCGAACAGGTCGCTGCCGGAAAGCCACGACATTTTTCCAAAGCCGCCTATGTAACGTGCCTGGTGAATATGAATGCGGTAAAACGAGAAATCATGCATATCAAAATAACCAGCAGCCTGCGGCAGGTAACGCAGATAACGCGTGCGCAGGTCAGCGTCCGCATCTTTGAATATCCTGACGGCCTCACCCAGCAGCGTCAGCCTCGCATTCGCCTGCAGGTCTTCAGCCCCCGCAAATACCAGCAATGAGACTTTTGGGTTGGCTGTGATGTTTTTGGTGTGTTCGGCGATATTGCTGATCAGTATGATCGGCTGGCAATCGTGATCCAGTACAAACGGCGCAACGGAACCGAACGGGTAGCCCTCGGCACGTATGGAATGTGTCGATAGTATGCCGCTGCGGGTGGTGCGGAGAAATTTCCTGGCTTCCTGGCTTAGATTCATCATGAACTCATGCCGCCAGTTTCAGGGCGGTTTCGGCAATGCGCCTGCCAAGCGCCAGGCATAGCTGCTTTTCATCTTCGCTGATCGGCCTGTCGTCCATTGCACCGCCGATGTGGCTGGCGCCGTAAGGCGTGCCACCGGTCGTGGTTGCCGATAAAGCCGGTTCTGAATATGGCAAGCCAACGATCAGCATGCCGTGATGCATCAATGGCAGAATCATGGTGAGCAGCGTGGTTTCATTGCCGCCATGCATGGAGCCGGTGGAAGTGAATACCGCGGCAGGCTTGCCAATGAGCGTACCTTTCAGCCAGAGTGAAGTCGTGCCGTCCAGGAAATATTTCATCGGCGCTGCCATGTTGCCGAAACGGGTAGGGCTGCCGAGTGCAACACCGATGCATTCTTCAAGGTCCTGCAGTTCTACATAAGGATCGCCGCTGGCTGGAATATCCGGTTCCGTTGCTTCGCAATTGGTCGATACCTTGGGTACGGTACGGATACGCGCCTTTGCACCGTTGATGCTTTCAACGCCGCGTGCGATCAGCTGTGCCATGCTGCGCACGGCACCGCCCTGGGAGTAATAGAGGACTAGTATTTCGTTCATTTCTTTCTTTTATCCTTAATGCGTTGTTTTTTAGCATCCAGCTCAAATAACCCTATGGTGTCGATGAGTTCGCTGAACTTTGCGTAACCATAGTTGCGTGAGTCAAAAGCAGAATAATTTTTAACAATGTGCTTTTTGATTTCGCCGGTGTTTGCATACCCCTCGTCATCCGATAGTGATTCAATGGCTGACCTGATTAATGAAACCAGTCTGGTATCACTTGCTAACTGTTTTGATGTTTTCTTAATAACAGGAGTCAGCTGCGGAGTTTCGCCAGTTTGTGCGGCTACGGCTTTTATTTCTGTGGTATTGATAGATTTATCAGGCTTTGCAGCAGTTTCATTCAGTGTAGAGTCGGCTAGTTTATTCTGCGATAGGATCTCAATATAGATGAACTGATTGCATGCCGCTCTCAAGGATTCCGGTGTCTTTTGTTCCCCAAAGCCATAAACCAGCTTGCCTGATTCACGGAAGCGGATAGCAAGCCTGGTGAAATCGCTGTCGCTTGAAACAATACAAAAACCATCTAGGGGTGCCGTGTAGAGCAAATCCATAGCATCAATAATCAGTGCGCTATCGGTAGCATTCTTGCCTTTGGTATTGGCATATTGCTGCATGGGTTGGATGGCATGCTTAGGCAGTATTTCTTTCCATCTGCTTAATTGCTGCTGTGTCCAGTCACCATATATACGCCTGACGCTGGCATCGCCGAATTTTGATATTTCTTCAAACAACTCATCAATGATCGGTATGACGTTAAACGTATTATCCGCATCAATCAGCACAGCTAATCGAGGATTGCTTTTATCAGCGCCCATATCGTTGCTATCAATTATTATTTGAAGCAGGAAGTATATAACACATCGGCACTGCTGATAGGGGGTGTGACGCCCCCCCCATATATTATTTTAGATTCTGTTTACTAGTTCTGAGGCCTTGCCGATATAAGTCGCAGGCGTTAATGCGAGCAGATATTGTTTGGCATCAGCCGGAATATTCAGGCCGCTGATGAATGCATGCAGTGAGGCTTGGTTGATGCCGCCTTTGCCGCGCGTGAGTTCTTTAAGCTGTTCGTATGGGTTTTCAATGCCATAGCGGCGCATCACGGTCTGGATCGGTTCTGCCAGTACTTCCCAGCTGTTATTCAGGTCTTCTGCCAGGCGTGCCGGGTTCACTTCAAGCTTGTTCAGGCCGCGCAGGCATGAATCATAGCCAAGCAGCGTGTAGCCGAAGGCCACGCCCATGTTGCGCAGTACGGTGGAGTCGGTCAGGTCGCGCTGCCAGCGTGAGATCGGCAGCTTTTCAGCCAGGTGGCGCAATACTGCATTGGCAAGGCCTAAGTTGCCTTCGGAGTTTTCGAAGTCGATCGGGTTCACTTTGTGCGGCATGGTGGATGAGCCGATTTCGCCGGCTTTTACTTTTTGCTTGAAGTAGCCTACTGAAATATAGCCCCAGATGTCGCGGTTGATGTCGATCAGGATGGTGTTGATGCGCGCCAGCGTGTCGTACAGTTCTGCCATGTAGTCGTGCGGCTCGATCTGGATGGTCATCGGGTTGTAGGTCAGGCCGAGTGATTCCACGAATCTTTTTGCGAAGCTTTCCCAGTCAAAATGCGGGTAGGCCGACAGGTGTGCATTGAAGTTGCCGACTGCGCCGTTGATCTTGCCCAGGATTTCATTGGCGGCCAGTTGTTTCTGCTGGCGTTGCAGGCGGTATACCACATTGGCAAGTTCTTTACCCATGGTGGTGGGCGATGCAGTCTGGCCATGCGTGCGTGACAGCATGGGTTGGTCTGCAAGTTCCTTTGCCAGTTCGCTCATGCGTGAAACCAGGTTGCTCAGGAACGGCAGCATGACGCTGTCACGTGCGGTTTTCAGCATCAGGCCGTGTGACAGGTTGTTGATGTCTTCTGACGTGCAGGCAAAGTGGATGAACTCACTGGCTTTTTTGATTTCCGGATTGCCGTCGAATTTTTCCTTAAGCCAGTATTCAAGCGCTTTTACATCGTGGTTGGTACGCGCTTCGATCGCTTTGACCTGTGAAGCGTCATCTTCGCTGAAGTTGGTGATGGCGTCGTCAAGTTCCTGGATGGTTTCCGGGCTGAATGCAGCAATTTCTGCAAGGTCTTTCGCGTCAGCCAGTGCTTTAAGCCACTCAACTTCTACCCATGCGCGGTGTTTGATCAGTGCATATTCACTGAAATACGGACGTAATGCGTCCAGTTTTGATTGGTAGCGGCCATCAAGTGGGGATAATGCGTTGAGCGTAGTAAGCGACATAGCGGGTCTTTCAAACAGCAATAAATAATCCGCTATTTTACCTTAAAACCCGGATAAGGATTAAGCGGTGATTTATTCATGTTGACAGCAGCGATTAATGCATTAAAATCTCCCATGGTGGGAGGATGGTGATGCGGGTAATCGCGAAAAGTACGCTGGTGAAGTTTTGGAGCAATCCTGAATATCAGGATGCAAAAGGTGCTTTGCAGAGTTGGCATGACGAGGCTTTGAAAGCGAACTGGAAGACACCACAAGACATCAAATATCAATACAGGAGTGCCAGTATTTGCGGCAATAATCGCGTGGTATTTAATATTGCCGGCAATAAGTATCGTCTTGTAGTCGAGCTGCAGTATCAGGCTGGAATTGTGTGGGTAAAGTTTTTAGGTACCCATGCGCGGTATGATCAAATAAATGTGGAGAATGTAAATGAATATTAAACCTATCAGAAATGATGATGACTTGCGTGAAGCATTCAAGCGATTGGAATCCGTTTATCAGGCGCCTGAGGCATCTGCTGAAGCAGATGAAATGGAGGTGCTGGTCACGCTCATAGAGGCTTATGAGAACAAACATTATCCAATCAGCCCAGCAGACCCTATAGAAGCAATTAAATTCAGGATGGAGCAGCAAGGTCTTACGCAAAAAGATCTGGAGCCATTTATCGGTTCAAGCGGGCGTGTGTCCGAGGTGCTCAATCGTAAGCGCGGACTGAGTTTACGTATGGCGAAAAAACTTCACGATGGATTGAATATTCCGTATGAAAGCCTGTTGTCAGCCGCGTAATGTTGAATTGAAAATTTAAAACAACAAGGGGTGCATAAGCACCCCTTGTTGTTTTACGCTTGGTTGAAACTAAACTGCCAGCATATCCACAAACTCATTCACTGGCATGGCTTCCAGCGTTTTTTGCTCCAGGCACAAGGCCAGGATTTCAGCCTGTTTTTTGTCGCTGAAGCGGCGTGCCAGGTTGATCTTGAATTTTTTGACCAGTTCCGGGATGCCTTCGCCGCGACGGCGCCTGTGGCCAATCGGATATTCCACGGCGATATTTTCAGAGCTGGTGCCGTCTTTAAAAAACACCTGCACTGCGTTGGCAATCGAGCGTTTTTCCGGATCCAGGTAATCGCGGGTGTATTCCGCTTTTTCTACGCATACCATTTTGTCGCGGATGGCATCAATACGCGGGTCGGCGGCAACTGCATCTTCGTAGTCCTGTGCGGTCAGGTTACCTTTTAACAAACCGATGGCTGTCATGTATTGAATGCAGTGGTCGCGGTCTGCCGGGTTATCCAGCGGGCCGGTTTTGTCAATGATGCGGATTGCGGATTCATGCGTGGTGATGACGATTTTATCAATCGCAGCGATCTGTTCCATGGTCTGCAAACGGCTGCCAATCTGTTTATTCAGCTGCAAGGCGCACTCGACTGCGGTCTGCGCGTGGAACTCAGCCGGGAATGAAATCTTGAACAGCACCTGTTCCATCACGTAAGAACCGTAACCGCGCTGGAACTTGAACGCATTGCCTTTGAACAGCACATCGTAAAAGCCCCAGGTTTTGGCGGTGAGCGCAGAAGGGTAGCCCATCTCACCCTGCATGGTCATCCAGGCCAGGCGCACGGCACGTGAAGTGGCATCGCCTGCCGCCCATGATTTGCGCGAACCTGTGTTTGGACTATGACGATAGGTACGCAGGCTTTGTCCATCGACAAATGCGTTGGAAACTGCATTGATGATGTCTTCCTTATTGCCGCCCAGCAGTTTGGTCACTACTGCGGTCGAGGCGATTTTTACCAGGATCACATGGTCAAGCCCGACGCGGTTAAAGCTGTTTTCCAGTGCCAGCACACCCTGGATCTCGTGCGCCTTGATCATGGCGGTGAGTACGTCTTTAACGGTGAGCGGCGCTTTGCCTTCAGCCACGCTCTTGCGTGACATGTAATCTGCCACGGCCAGGATGCCGCCCAGGTTGTCGGACGGGTGACCCCATTCCGCAGCGAGCCATGTGTCATTGAAGTCCAGCCAGCGGATCATGGCGCCGATGTTGAATGCGGCAAGGATAGGGTCTAGCTGGAAAGACGTGCCCGGCACTTTTGCGCCATTCGGCACCACGGTGCCGGCAATCACCGGGCCTAATAGTTTAGTACAGGCCGGATAATCCAGCGCTTCAAAACCGCAGCCCAGGGTATCCATCAGGCAGTTGCGGGCAGTATCAAACGCCTCGGTGCTGTTGATTTCATAATCAGCGACATAGTTGGCGATATCAACGATGACTTGATCTGGTGCGGGGCGAACATTAGAGATGTGAGATGACATGGTTAGGCTCTTAGAATATAAAAAGTTTTTTAAATTAGCCACAGATACACACAGATAACTGCAAAACCTAAAATCAATTCTGGTTTAGATTTTTAATCTGTGTTTATCAGCGTTTCACGTTTCCACTTAGGGCTTTAGCCCTTTAGTGGAACGGTGATGACCTTTACGGTTACATCTGTGGCTAATAGATTTTTTAACGCTGACTCAAAGGCACATACGGACGGTTTTCCGGGCCGGTATATTCCGCATTCGGGCGAATGATTTTGTTATCAATGCGCTGCTCAATGGCATGCGCAACCCAGCCCGTAGTGCGCGAGATCACGAAAATCGGCGTGAACATGCCGGTAGGGATGCCCATCATGTGATAGCTGGATGCGCTGTACCAATCCAGGTTGGGGAACATTTTTTTCTCGCGCCACATCGTGGTTTCAATGCGGTCTGAAATATCAAACAAGGTCATGTTGCCGTTGTCTTCGCACAGCTTGCGGCTGACGGCTTTAATCGATTCATTCCGCGGGTCGGCAATGGTGTATACCGGGTGCCCGAAACCGATGATGATTTCCTTGCGCGCCATGCGCTGCATGATGTCGGCTTCAGCTTCATCTGCATTCTTGTAACGTTCGATGATTTCCATGGCCGCTTCATTGGCACCACCGTGTTTGGGGCCGCGCAAAGCGCCAATGGCGCCTGTGATGCATGAGTACAAATCGGATAAAGTACCCGCCACCACGCGCGCGGTAAAGGTTGAGGCATTGAACTCGTGCTCGGCATACAGTACCAGCGAGGTGTTCATGGCCTGGATATGCAGGGCTGACGGTTTTTTGCCGTGCAGCAGGTGCAGAAAGTGTGCAGCGATTGAATCTTCGTCACTTTCCACATCGATGCGTCTGTTGTTGTGGCTGTAGTGATACCAATACAGCAATATGGAGCTGAAGCATGAGATCAGGCGGTCGCCCAGGTCTTTTGCCGCCTCGGTGCTGCGGTCGGCGGCTTCCGGCTCCAGCGTGCCCAGCATGGAACAGCCGGTGCGCATCACATCCATCGGGTGTGCGTTGGCGGGAATCTGCTCCAGTACTTTTTTCAAGGCTTCAGGTAGGCCGCGCAGCTTTTTCAGTTTCTGATGGTAGGCTGCAAGCTGTGTCTGATTGGGCAGTTCACCGTGGATAAGCAGGTAAGCCACTTCTTCAAATGTGGCGTATTTGGCGAGTTCGATGATATCGTAACCGCGGTAATGCAAGTCGTTACCGGTGTGGCCTACGGTACAGATCGCAGTGGTGCCGGCAGCGACACCTGCCAGCGCTACGCCTTTTTTCTTTTTTGGGGCATCAGTGGATGGGATGTTGGCTGTCATACTATTTTTCTCCCTTGAAAAGTGCATCCAGTTTCTGTTCATAGCCGTGGTAGCCCAGATGTTCGTATAACTCTGCGCGGGTCTGCATCAGGTTCACTACATTGGCCTGTGTGCCGTCGTTGCGCACAGCTTCATATACCTTGAGCGCGGCCTGGTTCATGGCGCGGAAAGCCGACAGCGGGTAAAGCACCATGCTGACGTCTACACTGCGCAATGCATTCACGGTGAATAACGGGGTCGCGCCAAATTCAGTGATGTTGGCCAGGATCGGTACTTTCACCGCTTCTGCAAACTGCTTGTACATGCCGAGCTCAGTGATCGCTTCCGGGAATATCATATCGGCGCCGGCTTCGACACAGGCACAGGCACGGTCAATCGCAGATTGCAGGCCTTCCACCGCCAGCGCATCGGTACGCGCCATGATGACAAAATCCGGGTCGGTCTTCGCATCCACCGCGGCCTTGATGCGGTCTACCATCTCGGCCTGGCTCACAATCGCCTTGTTCGGGCGATGGCCGCAGCGCTTGGCCTGCACCTGGTCTTCAATATGCACGGCTGCCGCACCTGCCTTGATCACGCTTTTGATGCTGCGTGCGATGTTGAAAGCGCCGCCAAAGCCGGTATCGATGTCGACCAGTAGTGGTGTCTCGGTGACATCGGTGATCCGGCGCACATCCACCAGCACATCTTCCAGTGTAGAGATGCCCAGGTCCGGCATCCCCAGCGAGCCTGCCGCTACGCCGCCGCCGGACAGGTACAGGGCTTTATAGCCGGTCTGGGTTGCCAGCAAGGCGTGGTAGGCATTGATGGCGCCGATGATTTGCAGCGGCTTTTCAGCAGCTAAAGCAGCACGGAAACGTGCGCCTGCGGAGGTCAGTGTAGTCATATGGGTTTAGTCAATATAGTTAGCTGAAGAATGATGAATTGGCTTGTTCTGGAATGGCAACGCCGGTGAGTTTGGCTTTTTGCAGCACTTCCCAGAAATAACGATAAGTCGCACGGTCATGCAGTTCGCCTGCATACTGGATCGGCCCCCAGTCTGCCTGCTGGGCGGCAAGCAGGATATTGGCAGCATCCGTCACTTCGTCGTAATTCGGTTTCATGGCATCGACAATGGCCTGAATCTGGGTGGGGTAGATGCTCCACATGCGTAAAAAGCCGAATTCATTGCGGGCGCGGCTGGCATCGCTCTGTGTCGTTTCTACGTTTTTGAGATCCAGCGTCACGTTGTGGGCCGGCACTACGCCGTTAGCCAGTGCGGCAGCGACCACTTCGGCCTTGGCGCGCGCCAGCAGGCGGTGTTCGAACTGGCCGGGGCTGCGCATGGCGCTGGCCGGAATCGCGCCGTGGTGCGCACTGACAAAGTCCATCAGGCCAAAGTCCAGCACCTGCAGCCAGGGCAGGGCAGCGATTTCATGCACCTGCCTTAAAGCGCCATGGGTTTCAATCAGGATATGCACTGGAATCTCACGCTCAATGCCATGAAAAACCGCCATTTTCTGGATATAGGCAATCATTTCCCTGGCCTGACCGATGTCGGTACATTTGGGAATAGTGATATAGCTCAATACCTTGCCTGCGCCGCCTACCAGGATGTCGATATCCTGTTTCCATGCCGGGTGGGTATGGTCATGAATGCGCGCGCCTGCCATGCGGTGTTTGTTGGCTTCAGAGTTCAGCACACGCACGATCATTTCCGCGTGCTCGCGCTCCTGGCCTGATGCCGCGCCATCTTCACAGTCGCAGGTGATGTCAAACACCGGGCCTATCGTATCCTGCAGTGACAGTGCTTTCAGGATCAGTTTTTCGCTGCCGGCAAAATGTTCGCATGCCGGGATCAGCGGGAATGTTTTTTCGCCTTCAAAAAGGGCTTGGTTTGGATGCACTGCCATTTATTGGTTTCCTTTGCGTGGCATTAATACGGTGTAATCAAGGTCTAAAACTACATTAGGGTGGTAGCTGCCGGCCGGTTTGATTTCGGCGATTTCGGCTGGCGTGGCGTTCTTGATGCCTACCATGCGCAGGCGCAGTGCGCCTGCATCTTTCCTGTTTGGCAGTTCCCAGCGTTCAAGCACTTCGGTGAAGCTGTAAATCGTGTCACCTGCAAAGCAAGGGTTGGCGTGCGTGCCGGCATTGATGGCGAGTATTGCCAGTGCGTTTTCCAGCCCCTCGTAACTCAAGGTGCGGCAGGCGGAGATGACGATGCCGCCATACACCAGGCGTTTGCCGAAAGGTGATGACTGCATCATGTGGTTGTCAAAATGCAGGCGTGCATTATTCTGGTAGAGCCGCGTTGCCAGCGCGTGGTCGCTTTCGTTGATGGTCATGCCGGCAGGGTGGTCGATACGTTCGCCCACCTGGTAGTCTTCCCAGAAATATGTGCCGCCGGTGGCGCGTGTTTCAAAGCCGCGGGCGGTGAATTGCTGCGGCACGCAAAGGTTTTCTGCGCTGACATGGGCAGGAAGTGCCGGGATGACGGTTTCCGGCGCCGGTGCAGCCAGGTCTTTTTTGTGTACCATGACCCAGCGTACCCAGCTCAGCACAGGCTGCTGGTTCTGGTTAGTGGTGGTTGATCGCACATAGACCACGCCGTTTTTACCGCTGGAGTTCTGTTTCAAGCCGATGACCGTGCTTGAGGTTGCCAGGGTGTCGCCCGCAAATACCGGCTGCAGGAAACGCACATCGGCATAACCCAGGTTGGCAACTGCATTCACCGAGATGTCAGGCACGGTTTTGCCGAAGGCGATGTGGAATGCCAGCAGGTCGTCAATCGGGGTGCTCGCGTAGCCAAGGGCGTGTGCAAATGGCGCGCTGCAATGCAGCGGGTTTCTGCTGCCCGCAAGCGCGATGTAAAGCGCGGCATCGCCAGCCGTAATCGTGCGCGGCGTGGCGTGCTGGATGACTTCATTCAGCCTGAAGTTCTCAAAATAACGGCCAGCGTTGATTTTGCCGGATGCTGTTTGCATGGGTTCTGTCTGCGTAGTGTTTGTCATTAGATGAATTCTTCTTCCAGCTCCACGATCGCTTCGTGCAGTTTAATTAAGCGCTGTGCAGCTTTAATGTGGTGGTTTTCTACCAGTTTGTCATTGACAACTACGGTGCCGCGGCCTTCTTCATTGGCTTCTTTCAAGGCCTTGATGATCAGCTTGGCATTTGCAATCTCGGCCGCTTTGGGCGTGTAGGCATCGTTGCAGTAGGCGATCTGCGCCGGGTGTACCAGTGATTTGCCATCCATACCCATGTCGCGGCCCAGGCGGCAGGCATATTCAAAAGAGTGCATGTTTTTAAAGTCGCTGGTGATGCCGTCTATCACACCGCGGCCATAGGCGCGCGCTGCCAGGATGACGAGGGAGAGCGAAGTCAGGATTGCCATGCGCTCGTGGGTGACATGGGCATGCAGCTGCGAGATCAGATCTGAAGTTGCCATCACCATACAGTTGATGCGGTCTGATGCAGCGGCGATCTCTTTTGAGTTCAGTACCGCAATCGGGCTTTCTATCATCACCATCATCGGCATGTGGCTACCGCCGGCATCATCAAGATATTGCTGTGCCTTTAATACGTCTTCGCGAGATTCGATATTGGGGAACAGAATCGCATCCGCACCGATGTTGGCAACCGCCTTGATGTCATCCTGCCCCCACTCTGAATCCAGGTTGTTGACGCGAACGACGACTTCCCGGTTACCGTAACCGCCTTGCCGCACAGCCTCAACAACATTGGCCCTCGACTCTTCCTTGGCTGCCACCAGTATGGGATCGCCCAGGTCGAGAATGACGGAGTCGGCGGCAAGGGTGCGTGCACGGTCAAGATAGTGCTTGTTGCAGCCTGGTACATATAGCATGGAGCGTCTAGGGCGGATGTGGTGTTCCATATCGTAAGACTTCAAGTAGTGATGTTGAATCGATTATATAGAGCAAATTATTTTGATGTCAACATAAATCTTATGTCTTATATAAGATATAAAACACTAGACTTAATTTAATTGTCGTGTTATAAATTCTCAACGGCTGAATTTTGAGTGTTCTGGCCGGATTCAATTGAATGGATTAGAGATCAAAATGAATAAGCAGATGATTTCACCGAGTTACCGCCCGCTGTATGAGCAGATCAAAGTGCTGATTACGCAAAGCCTGATTGCGGGTGAATGGCGCCCGGGTGAGGTGATTCCAAGCGAAATTGAATTGGCCTCGCGTTATAAGGTGAGCCAGGGGACGGTGCGCAAGGCGATAGATAGCCTCGCCGCTGAGAATATCCTGATCCGGCGCCAGGGCAAGGGTACTTTTGTGGCTACCCATAGTGCGGATGTGATCAAACTCAGGTTTCTGCGCCTGACTTCAGTCAATGGCCAGAAGGAGCTGCTGCAGAACGAATTCATTTCGTGCGTTAAAACCAAAGCGGATGCCTATATCGCCAAAACCCTGCAGATCAAGGCCGGGGCGGCAACCATAGAGGTAAAGCGTCTGCTGACATTTTCAGGCAGGCCGCTGATCTATGACCACATTATTGTGCCTGCTGCGCCATTTAAAGGCCTGAATGGCGCAAAAGTAGAAGAATGCAACGGTTCCATGTACAGCATGTATGAAGCGCAGTTCGGTATTCGCATGATACGCGCCGAAGAACGGCTGAAAGCCATAGGCGCAAATGCGGAAACCGCAGTTGCGCTGGGCTTGAAGCAAGGTTACCCATTGTTAAGCGTGGAACGCGTTTCATATACCTATGGTGATAAACCGATGGAGTGGCGCCTGGGCTTGTGCCTGACGGATGACCATCACTACCTGAGCGAGCTTGAGTAGGCGCCCGGTTAGTGACCCGAATGAATCGTGATGACTGATATTGAAAGATGATAAATGGATGATCTGAAAAAACGTGCGCTTGACTATCACCAGTATCCGATTCCCGGCAAGCTGAGTGTGGAGTCTTCCAAGCCCTGTGCCACACAGGACGATCTTTCATTGGCTTATACGCCGGGTGTTGCAGAGCCGGTGCGCGAGATTCATGCCGAACCGGCCAATGCTTATAAATATACGAATAAAGGTAACCTGGTGGCGGTGATTACCGATGGTACCGCCGTGCTGGGTCTGGGCAATATGGGCGCACTGGCCAGTAAGCCGGTGATGGAAGGCAAGGCCGTATTGTTCAAACGCTTTGCCGGCATTGATGTGTTTGATATTGAAATCAATGCCGGAACCCCGGACGAATTTATCGAGACCGTGGTGAATATCGCGCCGACTTTTGGCGGCATTAACCTGGAAGACATCGCCGCGCCGCACTGTTTTTATATTGAAAACGAATTGAAAAAACGCCTGGACATCCCGGTGTTTCATGACGACCAGCATGGCACGGCAGTTATTGTGGCAGCGGCTTTGCTCAATGCGCTGGAGTTGCAGGGCAAAAACCTGCCGACCGCGAAGATTGTATTTTTAGGCGCAGGTGCCGCCGGCTGTTCATGTGCCAAGCTGCTTAAGCTGATGGGCGCAGCAGACATCACCATGGTAGATAGAAGCGGCGTGCTGGATACCGACCGGACTGATCTGCACGACAACAACCGTGAACTTGCCATTGCGCCGGGCGGCGTAGCAACGCTGGAGGCCGCCATGCAGAATGCGGATGTGTTTATCGGAGTTTCAGCCAAGAATGCGCTAGATACCAGCCTGATTAAAGGCATGGCGAAAAACCCGATTATCTTTGCACTGGCCAACCCGGATCCGGAAGTGCTGCCTAGCGTGGCGCATGCGATTCGTGATGACATCCTGATGGCAACCGGCCGCAGCGATTTTCCGAACCAGGTCAATAATGCGCTGTGTTTTCCATATTTATTCCGCGGCGCGCTGGATGCCAAAGCAAAACAGATTACCGACAAAATGAAAATCGCCGCCGCACATGCGCTGAGTGCCCTGGCACGCGAACCGGTGCCGCAGGAGGTGCTTGACGCCTACAATCTGAAAGCGCTCAAGTTCGGCAGAGAATACATTATCCCGAAGCCGTTTGATCCGCGCCTGCTGGCGCGGGTTTCAAAAGCTGTGGCCGAGGCAGCCTGACTATGCAGACCCAGTCACCACGCAAGCGGCCTAAGAACCTGAATCTGTTCACGATCCGGCTGCCGGTTAACGCGATTATCTCCATCATGCATCGCATGAGCGGCATGGTGCTGTTCCTGGTGCTGCCATTGCTGATCCTGGCGTTAGGCATGTCGGTGCAGAGTGAATCCAGCTACCTTGAGTTGGCTGCAATGCTGCGGCACTGGCTGGCAAAACTGTTGTTGATCGCATTGTCCGGCGCATTTTTCCATCATTTCTACGCAGGGCTCAGGCATCTGGCGATGGATATCCACTGGATGACCAGCCTGCAGAAAGCGCGCCTGTCCAGCCGGCTGGTGCTGTGCCTGGATGTGCTTTCCGTCGTGGCATTTTCCTATGCGATCTGGTAAGGGTATCGGATAAACCATGTTGATAGAACTGCTTACGAAAAAATATCCGGGAATGCGCCTGTGGCTGGCGCAGCGTTTATCCGCAGTGGCAATGGCGCTTTACCTGATCGTTTTTGCACTGCTTGTGGCGCTAAACCAGCCTGCCGGCTATCAGGACTGGCTGGAACTGATGTCGCCCTGGTGGTGGCGTGTGTTCACGCTGCTGTTTTTTATCAGCCTGGTCATGCATGCATGGCTAGGGGTCAGGGATGTTTTCAAGGATTACATATTCAACCTTGGATTGCGCGCTGTTTTGCAGGTGCTGGTAGATGTGCTGCTGATCGTTTACCTGGTCTGGGCCGGCGTTATTTTATGGAGCATATAGTACTGTGACGATACAAAAACACCAATTCGATGCGGTCATCATAGGCGGCGGCGGCGCAGGTCTGCGCGCTTCGCTGCAACTGGCGGAGGCCGGCGTTAAAGTCGCGGTACTGTCAAAAGTATTTCCTACCCGCTCACACACCGTAGCGGCGCAAGGCGGCATTGCCGCTGCTTTGGGTAATGTGTCCGGCGATAACTGGCTGTGGCATATGTATGACACGATCAAAGGCTCGGATTACCTGGGCGACCAGGATGCCATTGAATTCATGTGCAAAAATGCTGCCAAAGCCATTATCGAACTGGAGCATTTCGGCATGCCGTTTGACCGCCTGGAAAACGGCAGGATTTTCCAGCGTCCGTTTGGCGGCATGACCCAGAACTATGGCGAAAAACCGATCTCGCGCACCTGCGCCGTGGCGGACAGAACCGGCCACGCCATGCTGCACACTTTGTACCAGCGCAATATACGCGCCAACACGCAGTTTTTCGTGGAGTGGTTCGCGCTGGACCTGATCCGTGATGCGGAAGGCGATGTGCTGGGCGTGATCGCGCTGGAAATCGAAACCGGCGACATCCATATTCTGCAGGCTAAAACCACCTTGCTCGCTACCGGCGGTGCCGGGCGCATCTTCCAAGCCAGCACCAATGCTTTTATCAATACCGGTGACGGCCTGGGCATGGTGACCCGCGCCGGCCTGCCGTTGCAGGATATGGAGTTCTGGCAGTTCCACCCGACCGGCGTGCTGCATGCTGGGGTGTTGATTACCGAAGGTGTACGCGGCGAAGGCGGCTACCTGGTGAACTCGAATGGTGAACGGTTTATGGAGCGCTATGCGCCGAATGCCAAAGACCTGGCGAGCCGTGATGTGGTTTCGCGGGCAATCGCGACTGAAATCAAGGCCGGACGCGGTATCGGTAAAAACAAGGATGCGGTTTATCTAAAACTGGATCACCTGGGTGAAGATTTGATCAGCAAGCGGCTGCCCGGTATTCGCGAGATCGCAAAAACCTTTGCCAATGTCGATCCTGTAGAAAAACCGATCCCGGTGGTGCCGACAGCGCACTACATGATGGGCGGCGTGCCTACCAACCTGGATGGACAGGTCGTGGAATACAGCGATGGCGTCGAGATAAAAGTGAAAGGTTTGTATGCCGTGGGTGAATGCGCCTGTGTTTCGGTACATGGTGCAAACCGCCTGGGATCAAATTCGCTGCTTGACCTGGTGGTGTTCGGCAAAGCGGCGGGCGACAGCATGGTAAGCGAAATTAACGCAAGCGCGGCACACAA
>Ga0208758_100265_pt1 | contig 20303 bp, 16 predicted proteins | sample LakWasM116_HOW13_2_FD_183930 | JGI IMG/M metagenome (GOLD analysis project Ga0208758, IMG submission 183930) | Freshwater sediment methanotrophic microbial communities from Lake Washington under simulated oxygen tension - Sediment Metagenome... | ecosystem: Environmental > Aquatic > Freshwater >...
CAACCACGCCGCATGAAAACAACCAGGGAGGACTCTATGACCGCTGAACAGACGACCACACCGCCACAAGACCGCATTGAGCGCTTGGCTGACCGCGTGCTGTCCGTAGGCAAGGCGGTGGCCGCCCAGGGCGACGGCCGCACATTCACGGTGGACTCGATCTACGACGAGATGAGCGAGATCAGCCGCCAGCGCCTGGGCGATGCCCTGAAAACGCTCAAGGACGCCCGCCGCATCCATGCCATCGGGCGGTCCAAGGGCATCTACGAGCTGGAAGAGGCATTCCCGCCGAAGCGGAAGATATCGCTGACCACGATGACCGACGGCTGGCGCCTGCTGGAGGTGGGGGACGAGTTCTCCATTGCCGTGACGCCAGCGGAGAGCGCGGAGATGGGCAGCTACCTGGCAGGCGATGCGGTCAGGTTCAGCATGTCCGAGAAGATCAAGGCCATCGAAAGCGCTCTCGCTGATCTGCGGCACGAGAACGCGAACCTGAAACAGGCGCTGCGCGATGTGCGCAAGTCGGCCACTGCTCAGGCGGCATTGCCCCTGTAGGGCGACCCAGTAGGATTGCACCCATGACCACATCAGCCGAACAACTGGCCCGCAATATGCTGGAACGCATGGGCATCGAGGACGCCCAGAGCTTTACCGCCGGCCAGTTGGTGGAGCTTGCAGACTTGATTGCCGCGCGCGCACAACCCGAGCAGGGTGCCAACCTGGCCCCGGTGAATATCGAACACTGCCCCAGGTGCGCCAGCCCCCTGGCCCCGGGCCACGCGCTGGAATCCACCATGGCCCCAGCCTCCCATCCTGATCACCTGACGGACAGCACCGGACGCGGAACCACCCTTCGCCCGAGCGGCACGGCCCGCATGGTGCCCGTGCTCAAGTGCCCCCAGTGTGGCTACAGCCGCGCACAAGGCGCCAAAAGCCCAGCATAGGGTTAGGCCAAACCCCCATGCCCCGGAAGACTCCCGGGCATGGCCAAACCCCCAGCGGGCAAGAAGTCCGCAACCCGCAGTAAGAAGACCCCCACCAAGCCTGCAGCCCCTAAGAAGGTCGCAGGCAAAGCCGCGCCTGCAAAAAAGGTAGTGGCAGCCAAGACTCCCACCAAGGCTCCCTCGCGCCCTGCGGTGAAGCGCACCGCCGCCCCGAAGACAGCGCCAGCAGTCGAAATTGATAGCGCTATATCCAATCCACAATTGGGCTTGACCGCGAAACAGCAACGATTCGTGGAGGAGTACCTGGTTGATCTGAACGCCACCCAGGCGGCTATTCGGGCCGGGTACAGCGCAGACACCGCAGGCGCCATTGGGCACGAGAACCTAAAAAAACCTGAAATCCAACTCGCACTGCAGGAAGCCCGCAAGGAGCAACAGAAGCGCACTGGCATCACGGCAGACGCGGTGCTGCTGGAGATCGCCAACGTGGCCATGGCCGACGCCCGCGAACTGGTGGAGGTCAAGACCGGTTGCTGCCGATGCTGCTACGGCGAGGGTCACAAGTACCAGCGCACCGTGGGCGAAATGAACCGCGACCGCGAGTCTTGGGTCGAGAAGGGAAAGAACCCCGCTGAATTCGATGAGGCTGGAGGGATTGGCTTCAACCCCCTGCTGCTGCCCAAGGACGATTGCCCCATCTGTGGCGGCGATGGGCAGTCGCGCACGGTGCTCAAGGACACGCGCCACCTGAGCCCGCGCGCCGCCGCGCTTTACGCTGGTGCCAAGCAGACGAAGGAGGGCATCGAAGTCAAGATGCACTCGAAGCTGGACGCTCTGGAGAAGCTGGCCAAGCACCTGGGCCTCTACGAGAAGGACAACCAGCAGAAGACCGACCCGCTGGCATCGCTGCTGGCCCGCGTCGCATCGGGGAACGGCAATGGCTTCGCCCCCGTGCAGAACGACCCGGAACGCCAGTCATCCGCCATGCCGGTGCGCCAGGACGTGCCCGAAGACGACGAGGGTTGACGTGGCACAGCGCGTGAGTGTCCCCCTCAACAAGATGCCGACCAGCGCCGAGGAGCTGGAGCGGTGCCTTGCCGACCCTGAATGGCGCCTGTTTTCGGGCTGCCTCTACAAGATCATGGTCAAGGGCGACGACAAGGATGGCCAGGAGGGTGATACGTTCAGCATGCCGTTCAAGCCGAATCGCGCGCAACGCCGATTCATCAAGCGCCTGTGGCATCGCAACATCATCCTGAAAGCCCGCCAACTGGGCTTCACCACGCTGATTGCCATCCTGTGGCTGGACCATGCCCTGTTCAACGCCGACCAGCGCTGCGGGATCATTGCCCAGGACCGTGAGGCCGCCGAGGCGATCTTCCGGGACAAGGTGAGGTACGCCTACCAGAACCTGCCCGAGGAAATCCGCGAGCGCTTCCCCTTGGCCCGCGACAGCGCGACCGAGCTGCTGTTCGCGCACAACAACTCCAGCGTGCGGGTGGCCACGTCGATGCGGTCGGGCACCATCCACCGGCTGCATATCTCGGAGTTCGGGAAGATTTGCGCCAAGTTCCCGGACAAGGCCAAGGAGGTGATGACGGGCTCCATCCCCGCAGTGCCTGCCACGGGCGTGCTGGTGATCGAGTCCACCGCCGAAGGAGCCAATGGTGAGTTCTACGACCTGTGCACGCGGGCCGAGTCGCTGCACCACTCCCACCAGAAGCTGACGCCACGCGATTACCGATTCCACTTCTATGCGTGGTGGCAGGAGCCCAACTACCGCATGGACGCCAGCGCGGTGGTGGTGCCGGACAAGCTCCATGACTACTTCGATGAGATCGAGGTGGCCATGTCCACGAAGCTGGATATGGAGCAGCGCGCTTGGTACGCCGCGACCATGGCCGCCGACTTCGCCGGGCGCGAGGAACGGATGTGGCAGGAGTACCCATCCACCCCGCGCGAAGCCTTCCAGCAGTCCACCGAGGGCCACTACCTCACCAAGGCCATCACCGAGCTGACCAAGCGCGGCGGCATCACTTCCGTGCCGGTGCTGGATCTGCCCGTCTACACGTTCTGGGACATCGGCAACAGCGACGGGTGCGCCATCTGGTTTGCCCAGCAGCTGCGCGGCGAGGACCGCTTCATCAACTACTACGAAGAGCACGACGAAGACCTCAAGCACTACGTGCGCCACCTGCAGGGCCTGGGCTACGTCTTCGGCAAGCACTTCCTGCCCCACGACGCAGACCACAAGCGCCTGGGCGACACGAACCGCAGCACCAAGCAGATGCTGGCGGCACTGATGCCCGGCCAGAAGTTCGTGATCGTGCCGCGCGTGACCCAGCTCATGACCGGCGTGCAGACCCTGCGCAAGCACATGCGCGGGGCCTGGTTCGACAAGGACACATGCGCGTTCGGCCTGGAGCGCCTGCGCGGGTACCGCAAGAAATACAGCCAGGCCCTGGCCAAGTTCCTGGACGAGCCGGACAAGAGCAACCGCTGCACCGAGGGCGCCGACGCCCTGCGCCAGTGGGCCCAGGCCAAGGAATCTGGCTTGTACCAGCCCACCGAAGACGCCTACGGCACAGACGACAAATTTGAAATGCCGCCAGCCCCCGACTGGCGCACATGAGGCGATGACCATGACCGCAACCCAACGCACCACCCTCGAAGAACTGCAAGACGGCAAGGACGAGCCCATCACGCGCGATGAGTACGAATCCATCGTGCGCGAGAGCCTGGCACAGCCCCCATGGCGTGCCCAGGCCGACATGGAGGCCGACTACGCCGACGGCAACCAGCTGGGCACCGGGCTGCTGCAGCGAATGAAGGAAATGGGCATCCCACCCGCCAAGGAGAACATCATTGGCCCGGCGATCCGTGCCGTGTGTGGCTTCGAGGCTAAGACGCGCACTGACTGGCGCGTGTCGCCAGACGGCGACCCGGGCGGCCAGGACGTGGCCGACGCCCTAAAATTCAAGCTCAACCAGGCCGAGCGGCACAGCAAGGCCGACCGCGCGCTGTCGGCGGCCTTCAAACCCGCGTGCGCCGTGGGCATCGGCTGGGTGGAGGTTGCGCGCGCCAGCAACTCGCTGGAGTTCCCCTACAAGTGCCGCTACATCCACCGCAACGAGATTTGGTGGGACATGAAGGCCATCGAGCCCGACCTGTCCGACGCGCGCTGGCTGTTCCGCCGCCGCTGGATCAGCCGCACCCGCGCCGCGCGCCTGTTCCCCAACCACGCCACGATCATCCTGAACGGGGCCGACAAATGGATTGCGGAGTTCGGCATTCAGGAGCTGGAGGGCGGACAGTCCACGGGCCTGCACGCGGCGGCCGAGGCGCACCGGGCATGGACGACGGTGGAGGACGCCTACTACAACGAGGAAAACAAGACCGTCTGCATCACCGAGCTGTGGTACCGCCGCTGGGTGACGACCGTGATGCTCAAGATGAAGGACGGGCGCGCGGTGAAGTACGACCAGGCGAACGAGCTGCACCGCGCAGCCCTGGCGCTGGGCCGTGGCAAGCTGGTAGAGGAACTGCTGCCCGTGGTGCGCCGCAGCTACTGGATGGGCCCGCATTGCCTGTTCGATGGCCCGAGCCAGTACCCACACCCACACTTCCCCTACGTGCGCGTGGTGGCATGCCAGGAAGACCTCACCGGCATCCCCTTCGGCCTGGTGCGCGACATGCTTTTCCCGCAGGACAACCTGAACAGCACGATCTCCAAGTTGCGCTGGGGCATGTCGGCGGTGGAGACGATCCGCACGAAGGGCGCCGTAATAATGACGGATGCGCAATTCCGGCAGATGGCATCCCGCGTGGACGCGGATTTCGTTCTGGACCCGGTTGCCATGGCGGATGGCGGCAAGTTCGAGCGCAATCGCGACTTCCAACTCAACGCCCAGCAGTTCCAGCTGATGCAGGATTCGCGGGCAGCTGCAGCCGGTGTGTCGGGCGTTACGCCTTCCTTCCAGGGCCAGCAGGGCACGGCTACCAGCGGCGTGCAGGAGCAGACCCAGGTGGAGCAGTCGCAGGTGTCGCTGGCCGACATGATGGACAACTTCAAGGATGCACGCGCCCTCGTTGGCGAAATGCTGCTGGCCCTCATCATCGAGGACATCGGCAAAGAGGAAACGGCCATCGTGATCGAGGGCGATGTGCTGAACCCGCCGCGCGAGGTGGTGCTGAACCGCCCCGAGGTGGACCCGGCGACCAACCTCGTGATCCTGAGCAACGACGTGCAGCGCACGCGGCTCAAGGTGGCAATGGAGGATGTGCCCTCATCGAGCAGCTTCCGCGCCCAGCAGCTCAATGCGCTGTCGGAATCCATCAAGGCCGCGCCGCCCGAGATCCAGCAGGTGGTGATGCCCTTCATGATCGACCTGATGGACCTGCCTCGAAAGAAGGAGGTGGTGGAGGCCATCCGTGCAGCGAGCGCGGGCAAGATCGACCAGCAGGCCCTGCGCGAGCAGATCAAGCAGGAGCTGATGTACGACCTCAAGGAGCGCGAGCTGACGATCAAGGAGTCCGAGAGCGAGGCGCGCATCGAGCAAATGATGGCCCAGGCGGTGCAAACCGGCGTGCAGGCTGCTTTCTCTGCTATGCAAGCAGGAGCGCAAGTGGCCATGAACCCAGCCATCGCGCCAGTCGCGGACGAGATCATGAAGGGTGCGGGCTACCAGCGGCCCAATCCCGGCGGCGATGACCCGAACTTTCCCACTGCGGGCGGCGGCCTGCCCGTGGCGCCTGGTCCGGTGGGTATGGACGGCGGTGGAGGCGCTGCAGCGCAGCCCGAGCTGGCACAGGTGCAGGAGAACACCAGCCCGGCATTCCCGCCCGTGCCGCAAGAGGCGGGGCAGGGCATGGATGGCATCGAGACACCGGCCGTGCAGGACAACATAGGGTGAGCACGGCATAGGGCGCAGCGATTTGTGCCCGTGGCTTGACCATGTGGCCTTACCCGCAACGGCAAGGGTTCCGCCGCAGCCACGGCAGCACACAGGAGTACCGCTATGTCCCGCACGTCCCGTCTCTTCGCCATCGCCGCCATTGCCTGCGCTGCAGCCGCAGGTGCGTTTGTTTCGGCCGCCGTCGCCTCGCGCGACTACGTGGTGGCCGCCGTCCATCGTGCCTGGGACTTTGTGATTGACGGCTTTCGCGTGAGCGCGGACGTTCAGCGGGTCAGCCCAAGCCAGGACAAGCCGCGCGTGCGCCTGGTGGCCGCAAAGGCGTTCATCATGCGCCTGGCCAAACGCGAGCGCCCCCGTGTGACCCCGTTGTGGCGCATGTGCCCATCCACATAGTGCGCCACATCCACGCGCACCAGAAGGCCGCCCATCGAGGCGGCTTTTTTGTGCCCGCCCAGCATAGGGCAGAGGGATTCGGCCTCGTCTGGGAATACTCGTTTCCAAGCCCCCCGCTGTGAAGCGCCGGGCGAATCCGCACCGCTGTGAAGCGGCGCATTTCCCGCAGCAGGAGAGCGGAAAGCCGGGGCGATGGCCCTGGCCAACCCTCGACCGCATGCCCATCAAGGCCCAGCCGGATAGCTGGGATGGAGCACGCAGATATGGCCGGACTTTCACCCGCCGAATTTCTCGAAAAGGCCCTCAATGGCGAATCGCTGGATGGCGATGACGCTGGCGAAGCCACGACTACCACCCAAGACACCTCCACGGACACCAACGCCAGCGGCGCAGCGGATGCTGCCAAGCCCGGCGAGGCTGACCAGGGCAAGGCTGCGGGTGGTGCTGGCACGACCGAAGACGACGAGCCCAAGGGCGCGCCGATTGCCAGCAAGTCTGGCGCTTACACGATTCCCTACGAGAAGCTGGAGCAGTCCCGCGAGCGCAACAAGACGCTCGAAAGTGAAAACGAGGCCCTGCGCGCTCAGGTTGCTGACCTGACCGCGAAGCAGCAGGCGAATCTGGGGAAGGCCGAGGACAACGCACAAGCCCGCGCGGATGCCGGGAAGACGCAGACCCAGGCTGACCAGAACCTTGAAGCCGCGAAGACCGCCATGGGCCAGGGTGTGGATGCATCCCTGTTCGGCAGCTTCTCGGAAGAAGACATCGCCAAGGGCATTGCCACCCTGATGGGGCGCACCCACGAAGCGCTGCGCGAGCAACTGCGCACCGAGTTGCGTGAAGAGGCTGCTCGCGAATTGAAGCCCCTCAAGGAGCGCGAAGCCCAGGAGGCCAAGGACGGCCACTACGGCGCGATCTTCGACAAGCATCCCGATGCCAACGAGATCGTGCAGTCGTCGGAGTTCTCTGCCTGGGTCAACAGCCTGCCGGGCTTCCAGCGCGGTGCCGTCAATGCCGTGCTTCACCCTGAAACGGGCGGCACTGCTGCGGAAGTGATTGAGGTTTTTGACACGTTCAAGGCGCAGACCGGCAAGGCCGCTGCACCAGCCGCTCAGGACAAGGGCAAGGCACCGGAGGTGCAACGCCGTGTCCCCAACTCGCTGTCGGAGGCAGCAGGCGAGCACCACCAGGACATCGCACAGCAGGTGATGGCTTCGGCCGGAACCGACCCCAATGCGCTCCTGGAGCGCATGCAAGACATGACGCCCGAGCAGATCGAGCGCGTGATGAACGCCATCTAATTTTTGAAACCGGGCCGCTCGTGATGAGCCGCCCCCGTCCCATCGAAGGAGGTCACTATGACCATGAACAGCCATGTACCGGCCGGTTCCGACAAGGCGCAGTTTGTCCAGTCGGCTGGCATGTTTGCCCTCGCAGAGAACCGTGGTTCTCGCCTGGGCCAAATGTCCGGTCCCCTGCCCAAGGGCGAGGGGAAGGTCGCGGAAATGATCCGCAAGCAGTCCAGCTCCGATTTCCCAATCGTGAAGTGCATGGACTTGTCGCGCGGCACGGGCGACGAGGTGGAATTCCACTTTGTGCAGCCGACCAAGATGCGTCCCACCATGGGCTCGCGCATGGTCGAAGGCAAGGGCAAGGGCCTGGCATACGAGAAGGCCCGCATCCGCGTGGACCAGGCGCGTATCCCCGTGAAGCTGGGCGACACCATGACGAACATCCGTTCGGCCGTGGATTTCACCCGCTTGGCCCGCCCTGTGGGCCAGTCGCACGCCAATGCGTACCTGGACCAGTCGATCCTGACCCATATCGGCGGTGCTCGCGGCTTCCACGACAACATCGAGTGGCGCCTGCCCACCGAGGACGATCCCGACTTCGCCGAAATGCTGGTGAACCCGGTGAAGGCGCCCACCAAGAACCGTCACTACTTGGCTGACGGTACCAATGGTGTGAAGGCTTTCTCCGTGAACGCTGGCGATGTCGCGCTGGCCACCACGGACGACCTGAACATGACCGTGGTGGATGCGATTCGCACGCTGATCGAGTCGCTGCCCCTGCCGCCCCCCGCCGTGAAGATCCCCGGCGACGTGGCCGCCGAGGACGAGCCGCTGCGCGCGCTGCTGCTGTCGCCTGCCCAGTACCACGCCTTTGCGCAGGATGACGCTTTCCGCAAGTTCCAGGTCGCGGCCCTCAACCGCGCCGCGAACGCGAAGCGTCACCCCCTGTTCCTGGGCGAGGCCGCACTTTGGAACGGCATTCTGCTGCTCAAGCAGCCCAAGCCGATCCGTTTCTACGCGGGGAACACCATTCGCTACGCCGCGAACTACACGACCGAGAACGAAAACACCTGCCTGGTGCCCACCTCGTTCGGTGTCACGCATGCGGTGGACCGCGCCATCCTGCTGGGTGGTCAGTCGCTCATGCAGGCCTTCGCGGCCTCTGGCCTGTCGGGCATGCCGTTCTTCTGGAATGAAGAAACCTTCGACCACAAGGACAAGCGCGAGCTGATGATCGGTGTGATCCAGGGCCTGCAGAAGGTGCGCTTCGCTGTGGATCAGGGCGAAGGCACGAAGCACTGGACCGACATCGGTGCCATGGCCATCGACACGGTGGTGAAGCTCATCCCGGGCGAACGCTGATAGGCCACGCGGGGCGCCGCGTGCGCCTCGCCTCCATACCCATCAATTCAAGAACGGAGGCCAACCATGGCAACCATTACCAAAAAGAGCGCCGGCAACGGCGTGCAACTGGGCAACACGCCCTGGGGCAACTTCACGGCGCTTCGCTACCAGGTCAAGACCAATGCGGCCGGTGCGGTCATCAACTCCGACTCTGCCGCTGCCCTGGCGGCGAATGATGTGATCCGCATCGACCACCTGCCCGCAGGCTTTCGCTTTGTGGACAGCGAGGTGATTGTGGTCAACGGCATGACCGCGACCGTTACCGGCGATCTGGGCTTTGCCTACAAGGACGGCGTGGACGACGCTGCTGTTCCTCAAGACGCTGATTACTTCGGTGCGGGCCTGAACCTGGCCACGGCTGCACGCTTGCGCAATGCCACGGCAAACCCCACCGTGGTGCTGCCCAAGGACGCGCACCTGACGCTGACCGTGAAGACGGCGGGCAACACCGAGGCCTCGGAAATCGAGATCGTGATCTTCGGCATCGCCGAAGGCGTGAAGTAAGAAGCGGCGGGCCGGGAAACCGGCCTGCTGCCATTTCTGGAGGCTCCCATGAAATTTGAGTTGATCCGCTACGAGGGCGCGGCCCCGTACACCGACCGTACCCCCATGCGCAACGCCTGGGAGCCCGGTGATGAAAAGATGGTGTCCGAAGCGGACGCCAAGGCGCTGATGCGCTACCTGGAGTTCAAGCGCGTGCCCGCCGAGGTCGAAAAGGCATCGAAGTCGGACACGGCCGACGCGGACACCACGGACAAGGACAAAGCTGCTGCCGCCGCTCTGGCCTTGGCCAAGCAGGCTGCCGCCGAGCAGAAGCTGCGCGAGAAGAAGACCGCCGAGCAGGTCGAGGCCACGCTGCTGGAGGTGTCGCAAATGACCAAGGCCGCGCTCACTGAATTCGCCAAGGCGAACTACGGCGTTGAGCTGGACATGAAGAACAAGGCCGATGACCTGCGCAACCAGGTCACGGCCCTGGTGCAAGGCGGGCTCAACTGATGATCCTTGCCGACCTGATCCGCCGCTTCCGGCGCTTGGCCGATGACACCGTGCAGCCCTACCTTTGGGATGATGAGGATGTCATCGACTGGCTCAACGATGCGCAGGCTCAGGCTGCGGTGCGCGGGCGCCTGCTGCGTGAAGACGCAAATCCAGCCGTCTGCAACATTCCCCTTTCCGTGGGGGTGCACACCTACCCGCTGCATGCCAGCGTGTTTGAAATCGCCATCCTGCGATTGATTCCGGCCAGCGCCGAGCGCCCCCGCACAATTTTCCTCAAGTCCCGCGAGTGGCTGGATCGTGAGTTCCCGGGCTGGCGCGACGACACCAACCCTGCGCGGTACGCGATCCAAGAGGACACGACGCTTCGCCTGGTGGGCGGCTTTGCTGCTGGCGACATGCTGACCCTGGAGTGCTACCGGCTTCCTTTGAAGCCGCTTTCCACTACCCAGAACAAGCTGGAGATCCATGCGGCCCACCATGTGCACCTGATTCAGTGGGCCCTGCATTGCGCTTTCGGCGTTCCTGCTGGTGATGGGTTTGACCCTCAGCGGTCGGAGAAGGCTGAACGTGCGTTCACGGCCTACTTTGGACCGCTGCCCGACAGTGACATGCGCCGGGCGACACGGGTGGATGAGGTGCACCACAACGTGGCCATCCTGCCGTAGCAGGGCCCACGCCCCCCACAGACCAGAATTCCAAGGAGGCTCCATGCGAGGCTTTCACCCCGCCGAGGCGCGCGCTTCGGCCAAGAACTACGCCGATGGCGGTGTCGTCCATTCCATCAAGGGCATGCTGGGTTTGCGTCCTCGCACCCCCGATGAAATTCGCGCTGCGGATGCCAAGGCCCAAGAGCGGAACCAGGCGGCCGCTGCCAAGGTCGCGGCCCGCCAGGCCGAAGCCCCCGCAGCAGCTCCCGCCCAGGCCCCAGCCGCGCAGGCGGCAGTCACCCAGTATTCGGGCATGACGGCTTTGCAGCGGCGCGAGAAGGAGGCCGGGTACGCCGATGGCGGCATGGTGCGCGGCCCGGGCACGGGAACCTCTGACGACGTGCCCGACGAGGTGCCGAAGGGCACCTACATCATGCCTGCGGACAGCACGGATGCGCTGGGCGCCGACAAGCTGGCCGAAATGGGCAGCAAGAAGGTGCCGGTGAACCTGAGCAATGGCGAGTTCAAGATGCCGCCCGAGCAGGTGCATGCCGTGGGGGTGCAGGCGCTCGATCAGATGAAGGCCGCAACCCATACCCCGGTGCGCGGTTTCGCCCCCCAGGCCCAGCAGGAGGAACCGCGCCAGTTTTTTGCGAATGGCGGCGTGGTGACGGACGAGGAAAAGCAGCGCCTGGCCAACCAGACCAGCATGTATGTGCAGGGTGCCCAGGCATCGGCGGCAAGCCGTCCTGCGGTACCTCCAGCCGCCCCCGCGCCTGCTGCGCCTGCCCAGACCACGGCCGCACCCGTGGCCGCTGGCTTTATGCCCGGCACGCGTGCAGTGTTCAACGAGTCGAGCAAGGCCATTGGTGATCTGGCGAGCCAGGGGCGCTATGGCGCCGCTGCGGGTGAGACTGCCCGCGCGGCTCTGGCCTATGGCCCAGCCCTGGTCGATGACGTTGTGGGCGGAGCCTTTCGTGCTGCTGCGCCCGCCGTGGCGGATGCTGGGAAGCAGTTTTTTGGCCTGGGCAACCCCAGCGCGCAAGCTCCACAAGATCCATCGACCTCAGCGCCCGCTGCCCCGCCAGCGCCCTCACCGCAAGCTGCGCAGGCCCCAGCACCGGCGCCGGTCGCCACCGCGCAGCCCAGCGTGGCAACGCCACCGAGCGCGGCCGCGCCAGCCCCCGGCGCCGTCACCCGCAATGGAAACAGCTACTCGGGTACCAACGTGACGGGCGATGTGTCGATCAATGGTGCGGCGCCTCGCAATGGAGGCCAGATCAGCGCCCAGAACATGGCAGCCGCAGATGCGCTGGCCGGGCGCCAGAGCCAGGAATCCACCGCACGTGTGCAGCAGGCCCCCGCTGGATTCGCACCGACCAACATGAGCGCACCCGTGGTGCGCAACTCCACCAACGACTGGGCCGCTCGCAAGGCTCTGGAGAACGCCGCCACGTCGGCCTCCAGCATCACCAACAACGGCGGGCGCTTCGACCGCAGCGGCCCCGGCGACTCCGTGGCCATGGCGGGTTTCAAGGCGATGTTGGGCACCGACCAGGCGCTGCAGCAGGCGCAAGTCGGGCTTGAGCAGGAGGGCATGCGCCAGAACGGCGGGCTGCAGCGCGAGGCCTTGCAGCAGACAGGCGGGCTCCAACGTGAGCAGGTGCAGCAGGATGGCGCGAATCAGCGGGCAGCGCGCGGATTTGAGATCGACCGCCAGCGGGTGGGCCTGGAAGGTCAGCGCGTGGGCAGTGAAATCGAAGCACGCGGGTTCCAGACCCGGGCCGCGCTGCAGCAAGAACAGCTGCGTGGCGTACTCACCGATCCCAACGCCACGCCTCAGCAGCGGGCCCAGGCCCAGCAGGCGCTACAGGCCATCACAGGCAAGGGCGACAGCTGGAAGGCCGTGGCGCTGCAGGGGGGCACGGATGCTCAGGGGAACAAGACCGAAAGCATCTTGGGTGCGGTAAACGAGCGGACAGGGGAAATGAAGCGAATGGAGGGGCAGGGCGGTGCATTGAAAGCTGCGCCGCAAGATGCTTCACAGCGGCAGGTCGGGGCAACCTACACATTGCCCAACGGTAAGACTGGCCGTTGGACTGAGAAGGGGTGGCTGCTGGTAGGTTAGCGCTTTGCGGGGAAGCCTACTTCTTCATCCGTCAAATACTTTGGGCTCTCAACCTTGCGGGCGGTGCTTGGGTCCAACTGGATGGCTGCGGGTGCTTGAGAGGGCTGTTCTGCCGATGTCATCGATCTCGAAGAGGAACCCGTCCCTTGACGCGGTCCGGCGCTCAGGATCAAAGCGAACAAGATACCCATGAAGGGCATTGCCACCACTGCGCGTGCTGCCCATTTCCACACTGCAGGGCCTGCGTAGCGGTCTGCCGAGCGCCACAGGCCGATGTACCAGGCCAGAATGTAGGCGAGCAGCAGGACCGCCCAGGCCCGTTGAAGTTCGGCGCTGATGCCGCCAAGTCCGCCCAGCGCCATTCCGGCAGCGAACCCCGCCACAACGCCGTGCAGCCAGAACATTCTGGCGAGTGGTACCTCGCCCGAAATGAATGCGGCTACTGGATTTCGCTGCGATGTCGCGGCCATGGCGGTCCTCCTGGTTGGACTCTATCAGGGCTGTCTGAATGCCATCCTCTTCAATTGCAGTGTGCGTAGCCTGCCTGCATTGTGCAGGTCCGCCCGTCTGTGCTATTCAGGTGGTTGCCATTCCGATAGTAGGTGTTGCCGTTGGTGTCGGAGCAAAAGCCAGCGTTGCAGGTGGTGATCATGGCGGGCGGGTTTGGGGCGGGAGTCCGAAGCGCTTCCTCCCGGCGCGCCCTGGCGCGCTCTGCCTCAGCCTTTTGATCCCAGCGGCTCCGATTGTTGGTAATGCTGCTGGAGGTCGTTGCCGCGTTTTCTGCGTCTTTGCGTCGCTGCCAGTCGTTGGTGGCACTGCCAACCACTGGAGGATTCTGCAGGCCGCGCCGCTGGTCGGCCGCCTCTCGTTCTTGCTCCGCAAGCCGCTGAGCCTGTTTTCGCCGCTCCGCATTCATGGCCTGATCGCGTTCCAGCAGGATTTCACCTTGCGTGCGCTTGCGCTGGACCAGTTCGCCCGACTGACTGGCTTCGCATGGGCGGTCGGAAAACACCAGCTTGCCTGTGGCGTCCTTGCAGCGATGCACTTGGGCGCTCGCGGTGGTGGCGCAAAGCACGATAAGTAAGCTGGCGAAAGTATGTCCGAACTGCATTGGCATCCTCCTGGCGGGACTGTAGCAGGGAGCTACTTGGTGGAGGTTGACATACGGTCGAGGCTGCTTCGAGCGCGATCGCGCGAAGCACTCATTTACGCCTGAATTCTTGGCAGGAAGTACCCCTTGATGCAAGATTGATCTCGCACGCAGATCTGGATGTGGTTTTTTGCTCTGAACCACGCCCCTGGATAGGCATCCTCACCCTCGTGAAATCCGGAGCGGACCGTCTGGTATGGGGGAATCTTCGTTGTGGATTCTTGGCGCAACTGATGCGCCATTTCAATTACGGCCCGATCAAGGTATCGCAACATCCGATCTTTGTCCTGGCCCTTGTTCTCGGGCATCTTGATTTCGAGCACCGCCATATCAAGCAACAACGCTTCGTGAGCCTCTGCCAGTTCTTGCAGAGCCGGTTGGTCGAAAAGGTTGAGGCAAAGCCCAAGATCAATCACAGCCCCGATGACCGCTGGCTTGCGATCTACCACCTTGTCTCGGGCCATCTTCTCCTTGATGAACTGCATTGCCCGGATCGGGTCGTTCTCCCAGAAGTAGACGCCTTTGCCCAGCCAGTCGTACTTGTTGTCACTCATCCGAAGATGAGATTTTGGATCGTTGAGGGTTCTGTGAACCGTGTCTTCGTAGGTCCCGTGAAATCCCAGGACCCAGCTTGGAAGCCGCTGATACAAAATCAGCCGCCGAAGCGTTTGGCCAGTTTTCCAGATGGCGAAAGCATGCCGCGCTGAATGTATAGAGCCCGCAGCGCTGCGGGATCTTTGCGGCGTTCAGCCAGTTGCTTTGTCAAATCGGCGCGGACTTCGGGATCAGTGAGAGATAGGCTCACCAAGCGACCGTTCACCATCCGAACAGCGGAACTGCCTTCAAGTATTGCGGTGCTCATTGTGTGAATCTCCAGAAGAGCGTGATAGGGGCGGCGTCAATAGGACACCACTTCTGTGTCACGGTATTACCATTTTAGCTCCACTATTGACGGTAACGTCAGTAGACGGCAATAGCAATGCGGCATGTGTAGGCATGCAGAACTGGGTTCTGCTACATGCTCCCCCGCATAGGGTTTCCTACTCTCCCCGGTGCGCGAGAGAGTGGGGGGATGAACCCACAGCATTTGAATGACGCAGATGTCGGCTTCGGCGCTCCAGGAGCAGAAGGCAAGACCACTAAAGCTGATTCCACGTACGTGACCGACGCAGAGGTGGGTTTTGAACCAGCTTCTCGCGGCTTCAAGGGCTGGGCCAGAGACATCGCTGGCACAGCCATCAACAGTGCCATCGGCGTGCCCGAGGCCATTGTTGGCCTGGCTGACATCCCAACTGGTGGCGCCGTGGGCAAGTTCCTGGAGAACGAGGGCGGCTCCGTAGGCTTCCGACCCAAGCAGGCCAAGGAATTCGTCAACGAGTCGATCAAGTCCGATGCATCGCGCGAGGCCCGCCGTAAGTTCAGTGAAGCCGACGGCATCGTGGACAAGACGGTGGCAGCGGTGCAGAACCCGAGCCTCATCCTGGAGGGTGTTGGGGAGTCGCTGGGGGCCATGGGCGCCGGTGGTGTTGCATCGCGTGGCCTGATGGCTGCTACCAAGTTGGGGCAGATGGGCGCCACGGGCGCGGCGCTGGCTGGGGCGGCTGGCGAGGGCATCACCATGGCAGGCTCTGCCGCTGAGCAGATCCGCCAAGAAACCCCGGATGGTTTGCTGACGCCCACCCAGGCGGGTCTGGCCGCTGCCACCGGCGTGGCTGGCGCTGCAATCGGTGCCGTTGGTGGGCGCGTGGCCCAGAAGCTGGGCATTGGCGACGCAGAAACTTTGCTGGCCCAGGGCACCAAGGGGATGGCCAAGGCCAATGCGGACGACGCGGCCCGCGCTGCCGTGAACCCGCTTGTGCAGCAGCAGGCAGTCAAGAGCATCCCGCGCCGCGTGATCGAGGGGGCAATTTCCGAGGGTTTCCTGGAGGAACTGCCGCAATCCGTGGCCGAGCAGGTGTTCCAGAACGTGGCCCTGGGCAAGGATTGGCTGCAGGACGTAGATGCGGCCGTCGTCATGGGCGTGCTGTCTGGCTCAGCCATGGGCGGCGCCGCAGCCGGTTATCACGGCATCCGCCAGCCCAAGGCCGGCGAGCCCAGCGCAGCACCTGGCAACGTGCCACCCGCTGGCGGCGAGCAGCCGGGCGCTGATGCCCGGAACCCCGGCTTGGATCGCATTCAGCAGTCTTTCGCAGACCAGCTGGCCGCGCTGCAGCAGCAGGAGCAGGGCGAGCCAGCCGTGCCGCAAACCACGCCGCCCGATGGCGCCGCCGTGCTGGCGCAGCAGCAGGCCGCAGAGGCTGCGCGCCGCCAGGCCGCCATTGACGCATCCCGCGCGGTGGCCAGCCCCGACGACGAGATTTATCAGTCCACTGGCGCCACCGTGCCGCGCTCCGTGGCCATGGGTCTCGACCCAGCCGCAGGCCCGCTGTCTGCCAGTGCCGCGCTGGCCGTCGATTCCGGTGCATCCGACCAGATGCAGCAGGCCGCCGCGCTCGCGCAGGCCGCCGAGGTGGCGCAGAAGCAGGGCAAAAAGCCCGCTCAAAGCAATCAAAAACAGGAGCAGAAAACCGCCACACAGCAAGGCGTGAACCCTGAAACGGGTGAGATTCTGCAAGACACCCCCATCGACAGCTGGACAGACGCCCAGCTGTCTGAGGTCTTTCGCGGCGCGCAGTCGCGTGATGTCCGCATGCAGCTGGCCAAGGAGCTGGGCCGCCGCCGTGACCTGCGCGAGCAGCAGGAGCTGCAGGCCGAGCTGGACGCCGAGCAGCGCGCGAGCGTGCCGGGGGCCGAGCGTGCCGATGCCGCTTTCGCCTCGCTGATCGAAGACGCCGGAGAGGTTCCGGTAGACCTGACCAATCCCGCAACCACAGAAGGAAACCGCAATGGCCCTCAAGCCGCCCAAGCCCAGCAAGATCGCGCGCAACCGCCGCAAGTCGGAGCAGCGCCAGCAGTCGCAAGCGCAGCACCAGCTGCTCAAGGACGCGGAAGCGCGCAAGGCGCGGGCGCTGCAGGGGTAGCCGGTGGCACCGAGACTGCGAACCCTGGAGCGCAAGCAGCGCCAGCGCCAAGCGCGCAAGCTGCGGAGCCGGCAGAAGATCCAGCGCAGCGTGTAGCCGATACCGGCGACGCCTGGACGCGCATGCCCACAACTGAGCGCCAGGCCCTGGCCCAGCGCGCGGATCTCAAGCCCATCGTGCGCAAGAACGTGCACCGCGCGGCATGGGCCGATCTGAACCGCGATGTGCAGCGCAAGCTGGCAGAGGCGATGCAGCCCAGCGCAAAGGATGATGCAACCTATTCCAAGGCGGTGGAGTTCGTGCGCAGCGCAGGCGCAGTGAAGCGTCCGGCTATTCAGGATGCCCTGGGCATTGGCTTCGATGAAGTCAATGCTCTGATGGAGCGCATGGAGCGCGAGGGCGTTGTGACCGCCGCCAAGGCGAATGGCGAACGTACTTTGATTTCAGCAGGAGCATCGCCTATGGGCGAGGCGGCGGCCGAAGAGGGTAAGCCCGTGAAGGCCACCGTGCTGGGCGCCCCCATAGAGCAGGCGCTGGATGCAGTGAAGAACTCGCCGAGCGCGCAGGCCACGGCGGCCGAGCCGATGGCGCCGCCCACGCCTGCGAAGAAGCCGCGTGGTGTCCTCGCCAAGAAGGCGCTGGCTGAGGAGAAGGCGCGGGCCGACTACTTCACCCCGGGCAACATCGTGAAGAGCTATGGCGGACATGATCGTGTGGTGTCCTACCTCCCGCCAGACGAGAGCGGGCGGTGGAGCGTCACGGTGAAGGCTGTTCGGCCAGAGAAGGGCAAATGGGTAGATGTCCCGCAGCTGCGTGAGCGAGTCCATGCGACTGCGCCTGACGCCAGTGATCTGAAGTCCGGGCCGTTGGCGCGGGTGCCGCAAGAGGATGCGCAAGGGCTGATGGAAGGGGATGCAGCGGCGCCCGCAAACGACCGTGACGCATTCACTCTTCAGCGCCTGAATCAGGCCACGAGGAAGATGGAGCCTGTGACATTTGTGCGTGGCGAGTACGTGCGGCACAAACTGGGTTACGGTGAAATCGACGGCATTAGCCAGGCGCGCAGCGAGTTTCGCGTCGATGGCGTGTGGCAGCCATTTGGGTTTGCTTACAAGGCAGAGCGCCCCGCCGCGCCCAATGCAAACACGGTGCCGCTTTCCAGCGTCATCGATGAGGTGAATGTCAAAAACGGCCAAGGCCTGACGGACGCCGACCGCGTGCCCGAACAGAAGCCCGCCAGCAAGACTCCAACCATTGACCGCCACAACGCCGTCATGGCTGCCGTTCGCGAAGGCAAGGCCACGCCTGAGCAGTTCCGTGCCAGCTTTGAACAGGTGGTGGACGGCAAAGTAGCTGTCGTGGCCGAGCTTGAAACCCTGACCAAGGCGCAGTTGCTGAACGAGGGCGGCGCCTTTGTGCGGATGCGCTATGCCAACGAGAAAAAAGCTGATGTTGCGGACGCTGTTTACCGCGAAATGGTCGGCGAGTACGCGCTGGGCGAATCTGTGACCTACAGCATGGGCAAGGGGGCCTTTGAGGCCGCCGTGCGCAAGATGGTCGAGGCCACCGATGCTGAAAAGCTGGCCCGCTACGTGGCAGAGCGCACAGCCGCCATTGAAGAAAACCAGGCGCGACGGGTAGCCAAGGCCGCCGCCATTGCAAACCCCCAGACGCTGGCCGACTTCCGGGAGGCGATCAGCGCCAAGATCCGCGATGGCATGACCCGCAAAGAAGCGTTTTTGGCGCTGACGCCCGACCAGCGCATCCAGTACGACACCCTGGATGCTGAATCCACCCGCGAGGCGCGCGAGACGCGCAAGCGCGCACAGAAAACCCAGGTGCGTGCTGCAGTCCAGACCACGGCTGGCGAGATCGTGGCCACCAAGCACACGCGGGACGGCTACGACCTGTTTGTTGTGAAGCTGGCCGACCGCCTGGGCGCCGACGACTACAAGACTGTGCTGGCCAGCGCCAAGAGGCTGGGCGGCTGGTACAGCGCATTCCGTGGCAATGGCGCCGTACCTGGCTTCCAGTTCAAGGACAAGTCGAATGCTGAGGCGTTTCTGGCGCTGGCCGGTGGCGACGCGACCGCAGCCCTAGAGCAGGCGGCCCAGCGCCGTGATGCTTTCGAGGACGACCGCAGCCAGACCGCAGTAGAGCGCTTGCGCGCCATGGCCGACAAATTGGAGGCGCAGGCTCAAGAGGTGGAAGGCCAGCAGCGCAAGACCAATACCGAGCGTCGGGCCCGGTTTGCCAGCGCGGCGCTGCAATCGGCTGCTGCCGACAAGGCCAAGGCGCAGACCATGCGCAACGTTGCGCAAGCCATCGAGGACGGGAAAGCCAAATTCCTGGACGAGGTTCGCACCAAGTCCCAGGTGGACATGCTGACCGGCATTGTGGATACGGCCAAGGGCGCCGAGTTGCGCGCCAAATACCCAAGCTACGCCGACCAGGAAAAGCGCAAGGGAGAACCACCCACGGTTGAGACGGCAGACTTTGCGGATTTCCCCGGCTACAGCGCCTTCCGGTCAGACTTGGCCACGTTGGGCCGCCAGATGCTGGAGGTGGATGGCACCAAGAAGCTGGGCCAGCGCCTGATGTCCGTGGCCGATGACGTGACGGATTCCTACCTGGAGTTCGCGAAGGCCAACTTCCGGGATGTGTCGCAGTTTGGGCGGGGTGATTCGCTGGCAGACTTTGCCAGCAAGGACGAGGCGGAGCGCGCAATCAAGCGAAGCGGCCTGACGGGTAGAGCCATCGTGTTGCCAGTCAAGCGCGGGCAGAACCGTGTGATCCTGAGCCCTGCCGAGGCGATTGGCCGGGGGGTGTGGAAGGGCGATGGAGACAAGCGCATCACGCTGACGGCCGAGTTTGGTGCCGAGATGGTGGAGGCCATTGGCCGCCGTGGGAACAAGCAAAACCAGCTGTCGATACCGTGGCAGTTCCAGACGGCCTACGACCGGCGCAAGGCCCTGGCCCGTATTGGCATCGAGACGCCCAGCGAGTTTCGCGCGGCATTGCGTGAATTCATCGACCTGAAAGAGCAGGCCATCGCCAATCGCACACGCGAACTTGAGTTGCAGATGGTGGGCCGCAAGGCTGATGGGCTGGACTTTTTCCCCACGTCTGCTGAGGTAGCGGACCAGATGATCGAGGCGGCGGACCTGGCGCCGGACATGGCGGTGCTGGAACCGAGCGCGGGCATGGGCCACCTGGCTGACCGAATCCGCGAAGCCGGTGCCGAGCCGGATGTGATCGAGATTTCGAGCGACCGCCGCGCGCTGCTGGAGGAAAAGGGGTACACCAATCAGGCGGTGAATGACTTCCTCGATTTGAAGCCGCGCGGGTTCTTCACCTTTGGGGACACGTTCCGCGCACCGGATGGTGCTGTGGGCATCATGCGCGGCGCC
>Ga0208758_100266_pt1 | contig 20267 bp, 20 predicted proteins | sample LakWasM116_HOW13_2_FD_183930 | JGI IMG/M metagenome (GOLD analysis project Ga0208758, IMG submission 183930) | Freshwater sediment methanotrophic microbial communities from Lake Washington under simulated oxygen tension - Sediment Metagenome... | ecosystem: Environmental > Aquatic > Freshwater >...
TGACATAGCCTAAACTTTAGCTGAAAAACATCTTTCCGTCTGTAAGTTTGGTGTATTTTTTTGTGATTTATGCTTTTAAAATGCAAGCAGAAAAAGAAGTGGCGAGCCTTTACCCCGGCACTTGCTCAATAGTTGTGGCTGCTTGCTTCCGCACCTGACCAGATTGGCTACTTCACAATGCGGGGGGGCCCGCCGGACGTAATTTTACAACACTTTACCAAGTTCACGGTAATCTAAAATCGGATATTTTTATTAAGACTTGTGTTTATTTACCCGGCACCATTGGCAAAATCTTCCAGCACCTGTAAAAAGTCGTCGCCATAGCGCGTGAGCTTGGCTTGGCCTATACCGCTGATATTACCCATATCCGTCAGGCTGCCGGGCTTCTGGTTAAGGATTTCCAATAAAGTGCTGTCATGAAATATGACATAAGGCGGTACACCTTGTTCTTTTGCAAGTTCAGTGCGTTTGGCTTTGAGTGCGTGCCATAGCGGGTCTTCATTGGCTTCGGCATAGCCTTCTTTCACGCGCGCACCGCGCTCGGCTTTGCTGGATCTGCGTTTACTTGTGTCTTCGTCGCGGCGCAGCCAGACTTCTACTTCATTGCGTAACACTGGACGACTTGCTTCTGTGAGTTTGATGCCGCCATAAGCTTCAATGTCGGTTTGCAGAAAGCCGCCGCTCACGAGCTGGCGAAATACGCTGCTCCATTGCTGTTGTGACAACGCTTTGCCTATGCCGAATGTGCTGAGCTGATGATGCTGGAACTGCTCGACGCGACTGTTTTCTCTGCCGAGTAACACATCAATCAGGTGCACGACTCCAAAGCGCTGACCCGTGCGATAAACGCAAGACAGCGCCATTTGTGCTGCCTGAGTGGCATTCCAGGTGTCAACCGGTTCCAGGCAATTATCGCATTGACGGCAGTTGCCATCGTGCTGCTCGCCAAAATAGCGCAATATGGTCTGGAGGCGGCAACCGGTCGATTCGCAGAAGCCGAGCAGGGCGTCCAGTTTTTTCCTTTCAACCTGTTTGCGTTCTTCGGGTGCATCGCTGGAATCCAGCATCTGGCGCATGCTGACGACATCGCCCAGGCCATAGGTCATCCACGCATTGGCAGGCAGCCCATCCCGTCCGGCACGTCCGGTTTCCTGGTAGTAGCTTTCCATGCTTTTGGGTAAATCCAGGTGCGCTACAAAACGTACATTCGGTTTATCAATGCCCATGCCGAAGGCGATGGTCGCCACCATGATAATGCCTTCTTCACGCAGAAATCTGCGCTGGTTGGTGTTGCGGATACTGGCATCCAGGCCGGCATGGTAGGGTAGTGCATTCCAGCCGCGAGATTGCAGCCATTCGGCAGTTTCTTCCACTTTACGGCGTGACAGGCAATACACGATACCAGCATCGTTCGGATGCTCTGTTTCCAGGAATGCTTCCAGCTGCTGGCGAGCGTTGTTTTTCTGTGTGATGCGATAGCGGATATTGGGACGGTCAAAGCTGGAAACAAACTGATGCGCCTGTTCCAGATTGAGTCTTTCCACAATCTCGGCACGTGTCGGAGCATCGGCTGTTGCCGTTAAGGCAATACGCGGCACCTTGGGGAATCTTTCGTGCAGCATCGTGAGCTTGCGATATTCGGGGCGGAAATCATGCCCCCATTGCGATACGCAGTGTGCCTCATCAATGGCAAACAAGGCAATGCCCACGCGCTGGTCTAGCTGTTCCAGCAAATATGAGAAATTGCCTGTCAACAAACGCTCCGGCGCGACATAGAGGATTTTTAATTCGCCTTGCAGCAGACGGTCAGTAATTGCATTGGCTTGCTGTGCATCCAGGCTTGAATTCAGGAACGCCGCGGCTATACCCAGTTGCTGTAACGTGTCTACCTGGTCTTGCATCAGCGCTATGAGCGGTGAAACAATAATCGCCACACCATCGCGCAGCAGTGCGGGTAACTGGTAACACAAAGATTTTCCGCCGCCGGTAGGCATCAGCACCAGCGCATCGCCACCTGCGACGATGTGTTCAACCACGGCTTGCTGTTCGCCGCGGAAAGCGCTGTAACCGAATACTTCTTGCAGGCAATGCCGGGCGGACGAGTAAGACATAGATGCGCAAGGTTCCGCTAATTGTGGTGTGAAAATGTTAATAAGGCACCATGGTTTCCATGGTGCCTTACTGGAAAGTCTAAAGATGCCAGCTTAAGGTTATTCCACACCTTGGCTGAGCAGGTAGTCTTCATAGTTGCCGGTAAAGTCTACAATGCCGTCAGCTTTGATTTCCAAAATGCGGGTAGCGATCGAGCTTACAAACTCACGGTCATGGCTGACAAAGAACAAGGTGCCTTTGTATTTATCCAGCGCCGTGTTCAAAGCCTCAATCGACTCCATATCCATATGGTTGGTCGGTTCATCCATCAGCAATACGTTGGTGTGCGCCAGCATCAGTTTGCCATACAGCATGCGGCCTTTTTCGCCACCTGACAGTACCTTGACCGATTTTTTGGTGTCTTCGCCCGAGAACAGCAAGCGGCCCAGCATGCTGCGCACCGTCTGGTCATCGTCACCTTGCTGCGTGAATTTCGACATCCACTCGAACAGGTCTTCGCCTTGCTCAAATTCGTATTCGTGGTCTTGTGCAAAATAGCCGATTTTCGCTTTTTCAGCCCATTTCACTTCACCGTGTTTGGGTTGCAGGTCACCGGCCAGGCAACGCAGGAATGTGGTTTTACCGATACCGTTTTCACCGATGATCGCCACTTTTTCACCGGCTTCAAACATCATGTCGACGTCGTTGAATAGCAGATGGTCAAAGCCATGGCTGAGTTTTTTCAGTTCAACTGCATTGCGGTGCAGTTTTTCGCGGTCATCATATTCAAAACGAATGAACGGATACTGACGTGAAGACGGCTTGAATTCTTCAATCTTGATTTTATCGATTTGCTTGGCGCGGCTGGTTGCCTGCTTGGCTTTTGACGCATTGGCAGAAAAGCGACGCACGAAATCCTGCAAATCGGCGATCTGCTGCTTGGCTTTGGCGTTGTCTTTTGCCTGCTGCGCACGTGCTGCAGTGCTGGCTTCCATGTAATCGTCATAGTTGCCTGGGTAAACCGCCAGCTTGCCGTAGTCCATATCACAGGTATGGGTGCAGACCTGGTTCAGGAAGTGTCGGTCATGCGAAATGATGATCATGGTGCAGTTGCGGTTATTCAGCACATCTTCCAGCCAGCGGATGGTGTTGATGTCCAGGTTGTTGGTCGGCTCATCCAGCAGCAGGATATCCGGGTTGGCAAACAGCGCCTGCACCAGCAATACACGCAGTTTCCAGCCTGGTGCAACCGCACTCATCGGGCCGTTGTGCTGTTCGATCGGTATACCTACCCCTAACAGCAGTTCACCGGCGCGTGCTTCAGCGGTATAGCCGTCAAACTCTGCAAATACGGCTTCCAGCTCAGCTGCACGCATGTAGTCGTCTTCGGTGGCTTCCATGTTTGCGTAGATCGCATTTTTCTCTACGTTTGCATTCCACATCTGTTCGTGACCCATCATGACCACGTCCAGTACGCGCTGATCCTCATAGGCAAACTGGTCTTGTCGCAAGAATGCCATGCGTTCATGGTTGTCGATCGAAATATTACCGGCAGTCGGTTCCAGCACCCCTGCGAGAATTTTCATGTAAGTGGATTTACCACAGCCGTTGGCACCTATCAGACCATAACGGTTGTTATCGCCGAACTTGACTGAAATATTTTCAAACAGCGGCTTGGCGCCAAACTGCATGGTGATGTTATTACTGATTAACATGTATTACTTTCTTTAAAAATACTATATAGCCACAGATGAACGCAGATGCACACAGATAAATGATTTAAATGATTCTCACGCATTTGGTTTTTAATCTGTGTTTATCCGTGTTCATCTGAGGCTGAAAATCAAAACTTGTTGTAAACCACAACTTCATCCATTTTTAGCTGGCCACCACGCGGCTGGGCTTCTTTTGCGGCCTTGCCTACAACAACAAACATTACAGGGGTGTGGTCGGCAGGCAGGTTTAACAGCTTGGCTACCGCGTCAAAGTCAAAGCCATCCATCGGGCAGGTGTCATAGCCCATTTCTTTGGCCGCCAGCATGATGGTCATGGCGGCCATGCCGCATGAACGCATCGCTTCATCGCGCTGCACCAGTTCATTGCCAGCATAATACTGGTCAATAGCCGATACCAGGTAATCCTGTACCGGTTTGGATGCGTTTTCCCAGTAACGCTCAGGCTGTTTTGCCCAGGCGTGCAGGTCCGCAGTGAGTACGACCAGCAGCGAGGCTTCTTCAACCTGTGCCTGGTCCCAGCTCACGGCGCGGATTTCTTTGCGCAGTGCCGGGTCGGTAACAACAACGAAACGCCAGTTCTGGATGTTGAATGCAGTAGGGGAAAGCATCGCTAATGACATCAGCCTGGCGATCTCATCTTCACTCATCTGGTGCTGCGGGTCATACGCCTTGACTGAGCGGCGTTCTAAAATGGCTTGGCTAACGTTCATGATTTGTAATGAATATCCAGAATCTCTAAATTAATATTGCCGGCAGGGCGCTGCCAGTTAACAGTTTCGCCGACCTTGTGACCGATTAGCGATTTCGCCAGCGGGGAAACCCAGCTCACCTTGTTGATGGATGCATTGGCTTCGTCTTCACCCACGATATGGAATGTATGGCGGCTGCCTTCTTCATCTTCAACTTCAATGGTGGCGCCGAATAGCACCGTGTCGTGGTTTTGTGCCTTGGGGTCGACCAGGATGATCGAATCCAGGCGCGCACGCACGTAACGCAAATCGCGCTCGATCTCTGATACTTTGTCTTTTGCAAAAGTATCGTCATGCACATCTTTCAAGCTATTGAGCTGTGCGACCAGTGCTTCTTCCTGCGTTTGCAGCTCAAGTGCGCCGGTCGGCGTGACATAATTAGGGTGTTCGCTGATCGGGCGCTCTACAAGCTCTTCACCGCCTGCCTGTTCAAATCTTTCTTCATTTACAAATGCACGGCTCATAAACCAGTCCTTCCATTATTCCCATTCTATGGTCGCCGGCGGCTTGCCTGAAACGTCATAGACGACGCGGTTAATGCCGCGCACTTCGTTGATGATGCGGTTGGAAACGCGGCCTAGCAATGCGTAAGGTAACTCAGCCCAGTGGGCGGTCATAAAGTCGCTGGTAACCACAGCACGCAAGGCAACCACGTAGTCATAGGTGCGACCATCACCCATTACGCCTACTGATTTCACGGGCAGGAATACGGTAAATGCCTGGCTGGTCAGGTCGTACCAGGTTTTGCCGGTTTTTTCATCCACTGTATTGCGCAGCTCTTCAATGAAAATCGCATCGGCACGGCGTAACAGGTCGGCAAACTCTTTTTTCACTTCGCCTAAAATGCGCACGCCTAAGCCAGGGCCTGGGAATGGATGGCGATATACCATTTCTGCCGGCAGGCCTAGAGCCACGCCCAGCTCGCGCACTTCGTCCTTGAACAGGTCGCGCAATGGTTCCAGTAACTTCAGGCCTAATTGTTCCGGCAAGCCGCCCACATTGTGGTGGCTTTTGATGGTGACCGCTTTTTTGGATTTTGCACCGCCAGATTCAATCACATCCGGGTAAATTGTACCTTGCGCCAGAAAAGTTGCGCCCTTATGCCCACCGTCGCCCGCTTTCAGTTTTGCGGCTTCAGCTTTGAAAACTTCTACAAACTCGTTGCCGATAATTTTACGTTTGGTTTCCGGGTCGCTGATGCCGGCAAGCTTGCCCATGAATTGTGCTGTCGCATCCACGTGAATCACTCTTGCATGCAAACGGCCTGCAAACATTTCCATGACCATTTTGCCTTCGTCCAGGCGTAACAGGCCGTGGTCTACGAATACACAGGTGAGCTGGTCGCCAATCGCACGGTGGATCAATGCAGCGGCAACGCTGGAATCCACGCCGCCCGATAAGCCTAAAATGACCTCTTCATCACCCACTTGGCTGCGGATTTTTTCTACAGCCTCAGTAATGTGGTCTTTCATGATCCAGTCTGGTCTGGCGGCACAAATATCCAGTACAAAGCGGTTAAGCATGGCTTGGCCTTGCTTGGTATGCGTGACTTCCGGGTGAAATTGCACTGCGTAGAACTTGCGTGTTTCATCGGCCATCGCTGCAATCGGCGTGGTGTCATTGCTGGCGATCACTTTAAAGCCTGGCGGTAATTCCGTTACTTTGTCGCCATGGCTCATCCATACATCTAGCAAGCCGTGGCCTTCTGCATTGGTGCTGTCCTGAATATCTCGGAACAGGGCAGAGTGGCCTCTGGCGCGCACTGCAGCATAACCGAACTCGCGTTTATGGCCGGCTTCAACCTTACCGCCCAATTGCTGCGCCATGGTTTGCATGCCGTAGCAGATGCCCAATACCGGCACACCTAATTCAAATACGGCCTGCGGCGCTTTGTCTGTCTCTTCTTCATACACGCTGGCATGGCTACCGGAAAGGATGATGCCGTCAGCGCCAAAATTCCTTACAAAGTCGTCTGTTACTTCGCATGAGTGAATCTCACAGTAAACATGCGCTTCACGCACGCGGCGAGCGATAAGCTGGGTAACTTGTGAGCCAAAATCTAGGATGAGGATTTTTGAATGCATAGAATGTGTGCGATTGAGATGATTAAAATGAAAAGTGGGCGGTTAACATAACCGCCCACCCGGTAAGATGCTGTTAGTCAACGCGGTAGTTCGGTGCTTCTTTGGTGATTTGCACGTCATGTACATGAGATTCGCGCATGCCAGCAGAGGTAATCTGCACGAACTCTGCTTTGTTGCGCATTTCCTCAATTGTTGAGCAGCCTACGTAACCCATGGAAGCGCGCAAGCCGCCCATCAATTGATGAATCACTGCCAGTACGCTGCCTTTGTAAGGCACGCGGCCTTCGATACCTTCCGGCACCAATTTGTCGGCGTTGCTGTTGTTGTCCTGGAAGTAACGGTCACTGGAACCTTTTTCCATTGCACCGATAGAGCCCATGCCACGGTAGGATTTATATGAACGGCCCTGGAACAGTTCTATTTCACCGGGAGCCTCTTCAGTACCGGCAAACATGCCACCCAGCATCACGCTGTGCGCGCCTGCGGCGATGGCTTTGGAAATATCGCCTGAGAAGCGGATGCCGCCATCTGCAATGAATGGCACACCTGTGCCGCGCAGCGCTTCTTCAACATTTGAAATAGCGCTGATCTGCGGTACGCCGACACCAGCAACGATGCGAGTGGTGCAGATCGAACCCGGACCGATACCGATTTTCACACCGTCTGCACCGGCATCTACCAAAGCAAGCGCTGCACTCGCAGTGGCAATGTTGCCGCCGATCACGTCAATGTTAGGATAGTTCTTTTTAACCCATGTCACGCGGTCCAGCACGCCTTGCGAGTGGCCGTGTGCCGTATCCACCACGATGACGTCCACGCCTGCTTCAGCCAGGGCGGCTACACGTTCTTCAGTGCCTTCGCCTACACCGACCGCTGCACCAACACACAGCCTGCCTTGCGCATCTTTACATGCGTTAGGGTGGTCGGTTGATTTTTGTATGTCTTTGACTGTGATCAAGCCTTTGAGTGTGTCATCTGCATCAATGACCAACACGCGTTCAAGGCGGTATTGGTGCAGTAAACGAATCACGTCTTCTTTGGCAGCACCTTCACGCACAGTGACTAATTTGCTGCGCGGGGTCATGATGTTGCTGATTGGCTGGTCCAGATTGGTTTCAAAGCGCAAATCGCGGTTGGTAACGATGCCGACGATCTTGCCGTGATCCACTACTGGAATGCCGGAAATCTTGTGTGTGCGGGTCAGTGTGAGCACGTCGCGCACTGTCATGTGGCTTTGAATGGTGATGGGGTCATTCACTATGCCGGATTCGAAGCGCTTGACACGCGCGACATGTGCAGCCTGCTTCATGGCAGTCATGTTCTTGTGAATAAAGCCCAAGCCGCCTTCCTGTGCCAGTGCAATCGCGAGCGGAGCCTCGGTCACAGTGTCCATGGCCGCAGACAGTAGGGGAATGTTAAGCTGGATGTTGCGAGACAGTTGTGTTCTAAGAGACACTTCGCGTGGCAGCACGTTAGAATGTGCCGGAACCAATAAAACATCGTCAAATGTAAGTGCTTGTTGCAGTAAACGCATTCGTAAATCCTTTTACCCAAAACGAAATTATACAGAGTTATGAGCAGCTTAGCGAGTATGCCAGACATATTTTCAATAATTAAAATGTATTCTTGATGAAAAACCACTATGTTTATTGCGGTATTGATTGTCGCCCTGATAACCAATAACATGTACATAGACTTAATTAATTCAAAAGAGGTAATGTGATGAGAGCAGGTTCGTTATTCGTGTGGGCGGTGCTTCTGCCAGCCATGTTGCCGGCATTGGCGCATGCGGAAATTTACAAATGGAAAGATAAAGACGGCACGACCCGTTACAGCGATGTACCGCCGCCATCCAATATCAAGAATGAGTCTATGGGTAAAAAAATACCTAAAGCATTACCGCCGGCAGCTGCGGCACCAGTAGAAGGCGCCGCTGCGTCGGCTTCCGGCAAGGGCGGTGATGCGGCAGCGAAGGGCGGGGCTCCACTGACTAAAGAAGAGGCGGCTGCCAAACGTGCCCAGGAGGCCGAAGCGCAGAAAAAGGCTGATGCAGTCAAGCAGGCAGAGTTAAAGTACAGGCAGGAGAGCTGTGCGGCAGCCAGAAAAAACCAGGCGATGTTCGGTAACGGCGGCAGGATGATGACGACGGACGATAAGGGCGAGCGCCGCTATATGGGTGATGAAGAGATCAGCAAGGGTAAGGCTGATGCGCAGCGTGATGTAGAAAAGTTTTGTGACTAGGCAGGTTTGTATTTGCCTGTGCCAAGGGGGGGGGGGAGGCCCCGGGCACGCCGGCGGTACGCGGCTGTGCAGATGTTATTCTTCAGGAAGGTCGCCGCCGCCTTTTCTCATGATCTTTCCATCTGCCGCCCGTTGTTTGCGCACCTCTTTAGGGTCGGCAATCAGCGGCCGGTAAATTTCCACCCGGTCTAAATGCCTGAGCACAGTATCCAGCCTGGTCGCTTTGCCAAAGATCCCTATTTTATTGGTGGCCAGGTCAATCTCCGGAAATTTTCTAATAATGCCTGATGCATGGATTGCATTTTCGGCGGTCGTACCGGCCTCTACTTTAACCGGGACTATCAATTGCTCATGCGGCAAAGCATAAGCGACTTCAACAGTAATTTCAGATGGGCTATTCATTTGGAACCTTTATAAAACGCTTACATTTATTTGTATATTTTATCTGCACGGACCACAAAGCCGTCAACAAAAGTGTTGGCAATATGGTTGAAGACAGGCGCGATAATTTTTTCCAGAAACTGATTCGAAAATTCGTAGTTTAGCGAAAATTCGATTTTGCACGCTTCGTCGTTAAGAGCGATGAACTGCCAGTTGCCATCCAGATGCTTAAAAGGGCCATCTTTAAGCTGGATCGTCATGGCGCTTGGAAAGGTTTTTGTGTTCTCGGTGGTGAACTTCTGATGCAGGCCGTGATAGGCGATATGCAGGGTTGCTGTCGTTGAATGGTCATTTTGCTCGATTAAATCGACGCCGCCGCACCAAGGCAGGAACTCCGGATATTTAAGTACATCGTCTACCAATAGAAACATCTCACCAGCTGAATGGTTGATAATGATGGTTTTTTTAACTTGCGCCATGCTTTTCCCTGAAACGACTCAATAAGCCAAACCTGCGAGTATGCGGTCATGCAGGTTTTGTAGTTCAAAACTTTTAACCTTAAAACGAACAAGTTAAGAAGTAGAGTAAAATGCTGATTTTAAGCTATTCGCCAAGAAATATTCAGTTTTATGAGCATCGCACAAAATAAAAAAGCATTCTTTGATTACTTTATTGAAGAAAAATATGAAGCCGGTATCGTTCTTGAGGGCTGGGAGGTCAAGGCTATTCGAGAAAACCGGGTCAATATAAAAGAGGCTTACGTGATTATCCAGCGTGGGGAGATTTACCTGATCGGCTGCCATGTCACGCCTTTAGGTGCGGCCTCAACCCATATACGCCCCGACGCCATCAGAACGCGTAAACTTTTATTGCACAACGAAGAAATCGCAAAGCTGATCGGCAAGGTCGAACGTGCCGGTTACACGCTGGTGCCTTTGGATATGCACTTTTCCAAAGGTCGCGTTAAAGTCCAGATCGGTCTTGCCAAAGGCAAGAAACAGCATGACAAGCGCGATACCGAGAAAGCACGTGATTGGGAACGCGAAAAAGGCCGGATCATGCGCGCGCATAACAAATAAGCTAGCTGCGAGTTCTCTGAACGCGTATAATTGAAACACGCGCTGAACTTTATGTAAAAGTAAGGTGTCACACGCGTACTGTTGAGAAAACACCTGTTTACAAAACACAAAGGGGCTGACCAGGTTTCGACGTGGGTTGCAAAGCAGTGCAGGGCATACCGAGGCCTAGTCACCTCGTAAATAAACTAGAAAAAAGTATAGTCGCAAACGACGAAACTTACGCTTTAGCCGCTTAATCCCGGCTGAACGCTGCACCGAAGGGTCTCTCGGTCGGGCCAGGCAACTGGCAGCAGCGTCATAAAGAGAGACTCGTGTTGTATTGGGTTACTTAATACATCACTAAATCCAAGGTGACTCGCTTCACATTTGCTTGCTCGTTGGTGGGTGTGTGGTTAAATTAAACAACACAGCTAAGTATGTAGAACTGTCTGTGGAGGGCTTGCGGACGCGGGTTCGATTCCCGCCTGCTCCACCATTTTTAAGAGTCACAATGTATCAGAAAGTATCAGAAGCCTAGAAAAATCAAAGTTCTAGGCTTTTTTTACGTCTATTTTTGTCGCATGGTGTTGCTTGACATACCCCAGTAAACGGGGGTAACTTATGGGGTAACAACACTTTCCCTAAAGTGAGTTACCCCAAATGGCACTTTCAGACATTATCTTAAAGGCTAAAACGCACAAAGATGAAGTAGGCAATGTGAGGGCTGCTCCTTATAAACTTTATGACGAGCTGGGTTTGTATGTGCAAGTAACAGCAAACGGGGGTAGATGGTGGCGTTTTAAATACCGATATGCTGGTAAAGAAAAGCTCTTATCATTAGGCACGTACCCAGATGTGAGCCTAGCTAAAGCAAGAGGAAGGCGTGATGACGCTAGAAAGTTACTTGCTCAAAATCCACCAGTTGACCCTAGCGACATTAAAAAAGCTCAAAAACAAGCCTTGTATGGTAAGCAAGAAAATACTTTTGAAGCTGTTGCACGTGAATGGGCTGAAAGCTATTTCACAAATAAATCTCTTTCGCATAAAGAGCGCACGTTAAGACGTTTAGAAATTTACGCCTTTCCATGGCTAGGCAATAAGGCTATTGCAGATATAACAGCGCCCGAAGTGTTGTTAGTGCTAAAACGTCCACAAAATCAAAGTAAACTTGAAACCGCGCATAGAACATTACAGGTAATAGGGCAGATCTTGAGATATGCGGTGCAAAATGGCAAGGCTATACGCGACATAACGGCTGATTTACGTGGAGCATTACCTAGCCCTGATGTTAAGCACATGGCGTCATTTACCGAGCCTAAACAAGTTGCGGAGCTATTGCGAGCCATAGATGGCTTTCAAGGCACGTTTACTGTGGAGTGTGCATTACGTCTAGCCCCTTTAGTTTTTACGCGCCCTAGTGAGCTAAGAAGGGCGAAATGGGCAGATATAGACCTAGATGCTGGTGAGTGGCGCTATCTGGTAACTAAAACTAAAACCGATCACATAGTGCCATTATCTACCCAAGCCATAGAGATATTAAAACAACTAAATCCAGTTAGCGGACATGGTGAGTTTGTTTTTCAAGGTGGGCATGATCCACGAAAGCCCATGAGTGAAGCTGCTATCAATGCTGCGCTCAAGCGTATGGGGTATGACACTCAAACCCAAATCACAGGTCATGGGTTTAGAGCGATGGCGCGTACTTTATTGCATGAACGACTAAATATAGATCCCGCCATTATTGAGCACCAGCTAGCCCATAAAGTGCCCGATGCTTTAGGGTCAGCATATAACCGCACTAAGTTTATTAAACAGCGCAAAATGATGATGCAACAATGGGCAGATTACTTAAACGAACTTAAAGCAGGCCAAAGCTAGTGCCATCTAAACAAATATAAAAATTTAATTCAGATAACAGTAAAGACATAACATGGATTTTACTAAATTTGGTAGACCTTCAGCTTTTACTGAAGATGTTGACTTATTATTTTTATCTATATTTGAAGCAGTAAACATAAACTTATTAGAACAAAAACGATGTAATCAATACGATGTAGCAATAGAATTAAAACGTTTGTTTAACGAAGCAAAGCACGATAATCCTTTGACCGCACAGAAGCATTTAGTAAACAAAACAACACTTAAAAATAGACTAGATCTTTGCGAATTTTTATATATTGATTATTTTTTATCGGAAGATTTTTATTTTTATAGTGATGAATATGAACAATTAGATGTATATATCTCTTCAGCTTCACCTGTAGCTATTGTTCAAATGAAAAAACGTATAAAAAGATTGTTGTTTTCTCATTAATTAAATTTATAATATTTTTTCAGGGACAAAAGTAAAAAATTACGCTATTCGTGTCTAATAATACGTATCACCTAATATAACTACAGGTGATAAAGATGCAAAACAAATCAGACTCTACTCAAACAATCCCCCTAGACCTTCAGCAATTCGACCAGTTACCCGATAGTGCTTATATTCGCTTGCCCGTATTAAAACGACTTTATGGAATTTCTGCGGCCTCATGCTGGAGAGGCGTAAAAAATGGCACTATACCAAAACCAGTAAAACTAACCGAGCGAACAACTGCTTGGAATGTTGGGCAAGTACGCGCCGCTCTCGCAGCAAAGGCGGTGTAATCGTGACCACCTTAGTCGAAAACAAACACGGTGAAGCTTTTACTGATTCTGCCTTAATTGCCCGTAAATTTGGCATGAAACATAAGAAAGTGGAGTTTGTCATTGAAAATGTTCTTAATGACTACCCTAATTTGAGGGTGCTTTCAAAGTACCCTCAATCTGCAGAAAAGTACTTCACTGAAGAACGAATTTATCACGGTCAGACATATACCGCCTACATGATGAATCGAGCATTCTTTTCTTTAGTAGCAATGCGCTTCGCAACTAAACCAGCGCGAGAGTGGCAACGAAAGTTTAATGCCGCTTTTTATCAGCTTGAAAATCAGTTGTTACTTACTAAGAGTCATCAATACGCGGCACTGCTAACTTCAATAGAGTATTAGTTAATGGCGCGTAAATCAAAAAAATCGCGTCCAGAGCTTATCTCAGGTGGCTACGGAGCCATTCCGTGGGTAGTTATGGATAGTGACAGTTTCAAAGGTGCGAGTGATAAGGCAAAGGCATTGTTATTTGCTCTGATGCGTCAACATGACGGCTTTAACAATGGACATCTGCACCTGGCTAAACAGTGGCTTTATAACCAAGGCTGGACTTGCCACGAAAATAACAGCAAAGCGCGTAATGAATTAATTGATCGAGGCTTAGTTGTGCAAACAAAATGGGGGGGCTTAAATATGGGGCCGGATTTATTTGCACTGACTTGGCACGACATCAGCAACTATATCGGCTTAGATATAACTTCAAAAGGTTATGCAAAAGGCGCTTATCACCTTTGTAATTTACCGCCTACTGCAAGACGAAAGCCACCAACTAAAAAAAGTACGCTTCCCGATAACCGTACCAGTTCAGTGCCAGTCACCGTACCAGTTGAATCAATGACAGGTACGACTACCGTACCTGAAACTGCACTTTTAGAGCAATCCACTGGTACGACTACCGAGAACAATGTAGTTATACCATTACGTACTGGTAATTCTGTTAAGCGCATTGTTGGAGTGAAGGGTAAGAGCGGTATAAGAAAACAATCATTACATATATGAAAATATTAATGATTAAAATACGGCAACAAAAAAATATGGCATAAGGCCATACAAAACAATGGATTAAGACATGTTTCCAGTATGCAAATCTTCCAAATGATTTAGGTAAAATTGGAGCGTAAAATCATGGGTGGCTTCGGAAGTGGTCGGCGATACCAAAGTGGAAAAAACACAACAAGTGGCTTACAGTCGCTTGATATTCGGCGACTGAAACGGGATGGGCTCCTGAATTCTGGAAGAACTTCCGGCTGGATTTGGACGCGCAACGGGAAGGAAGTGGCATCAATCAGGATTCGCACGGAAGTCGACCGCATGATTCTGAACTATCGAAGCCGAAATAATAGTGGTGAGTGGCAGTCGATGGAATACCCAGTGTATCTTGATTGGACGATCTGTAATCTTGGCGGAAGGCGTGCGTGGTTTAAATGTCCTGCGAGCGGATGTGGTCGGCGAGTGGCGGTTCTTTATGGCGGCTCGATCTTCGCCTGTCGACATTGTCACAATCTCGTGTATGAATGTCAGCGCGAAACTTATGATGACCGTGCGATGCGACGTGCAGATGCTATCCGTCAACGACTCGGATGGAAAGTAGGTATAGCAAACCCTGAAGGCGGAAAACCCAAGGGGATGCATTGGCGCACCTATGAACGACTAAAAGCCAAGCATGATGATTTCGCTTATATATCATGGAGAGGGATGGCTGAGCGACTTGCCTTAATGAAGCGGCGTTTAGAGCACTGAATGAGGAATTTAAAAATGGTATTTGAGATGCCTTATTGGAAAGACCGCCTGGAAGCAGCAAAAACTCAAGAAGACTTTGCACAACTGTTGCAAGACCTGCCGGACAACCCTGTAGCCCTGACGAATCAGGGCGACCAAAAATCCTCATACACGGAACAGCATCAGATTACAGCACCTTTGATGTTGAACACCCTCAGAGGAAAGATTAATGTTGGTTAGGTAGCGGTGTTTCTCAAATGTCGCCCAATATTGGAAGTCAGCTATGCCAATATTAAAATCGGTAATGCAGATGTTAACTTCATAGTCAGGCTACACACCCATATCGTTTCAAGCTTGTGTTTCGCTAAAAATTATCAAGTTGGTTCTGAAATAATTTTTGCAACATGTAATTCCTTCACATTGGATAAGTGTTCAGATAAGACGTGCTGCGAGTTTTTAGTTGAAGGTTTTTGCAGGACAGTTGATAAGTAAGGAGTCCTCAACCCTCCACAAAGTGCTAAAGGTGGAGGCGTTGTTTCAGCAGATAGCCTAGCCTGCAGCGCTAAGCTTTTAGTATCGTTTTTGATTAATTCCATGACAGCTATAAAAATAAGGCCATATTCAAAACCAAAGAAACCGACAAAGGTGTTGCACTATTTGCAACGAGTGTAAATGAAACAGACTTCAAGCCAATCAGTCTTGACACCGCTAACACTGTTATCAGCAGGGTACTCGCCGCCAACAAGAAAAACTGGAATATCTACATCATCGCCGCGCCTAGGCTTGATGCATTGCCTGATAACGTAAAAAATACCACCACAAAACAATATGGCAAAGATGAAGCTAATGGCGCATACGGTATAACTCATAATGACAAAGTATATGTTATTGCCAATATTAATGTTAGTGAAACAGAAGAGCATTACTGCGTATGTTAAAAGAGGAGTTTGAAGATGAAACAGGTAATGCAGGAACTAGCCAAGCTACCGAAGGACAGGCAGGACAAGATACTGAAAGCGGCGGCACTGAAAATAGCGGCAGACGCACACAGCAAGATGGCAAAAATGCTTAAAGCCAGAGAAGCAAAACCAGTCGAAACCTCTTAGGTGAGAATACTACCGCCAAACAAGCCCATTTCTGGTAATGATTCAATGGCTTGAATCGCCATTAATTTACTTGAATAATACTCAATAAACGTGCCCAAAGCCGGACAAAGCGGCCGTTCAGTTAAGTTTTTCTGATTTCATCAATCGGCCCAAAGCGGACACTCAAGCTCAGTTTCTTTTTAGTAAGGAGAGTCTGTAAATTTAATTTCCCAACGCTTTTCAATAAATTTAATAAGCTTGATACCTCTCTTAACGATAGTCGAAATATCCCAATCCTTGTATTTAGTTACTTCAGTAGTAGAATAACTAGAGTTTTCAAAATTCCATCTTAATCCAAGCAAAACTACTGAATTACTCTGTTATTCATGTACCATAATGTATACCTTACATTCATTCATGTGCCGAGAATTTTGTAGCGATAAGAATGACGAGTAATAATAAGACATAAACTGAAATAGCAGGGGGCGCGGTGGCCGTTGAAAAGAATCGATATGTGCACGTTTGAACTACAATCGTGGAACAAAGCTGCGTTGTTCAGAAGGTATCTCCTAAACTTAATGTTTCACAATTATCGTAGATGAAAAAAACAAGAAAAATTTTCTCCGACCCTATTCCAATTATTGATGTCTTTGCCGGTCCGGGGGGGTTGGGCGAAGGGTTTTCATCACTGCAGGGAGATATTTCGGGCCGACAATTTAAGATTGCACTGTCTGTCGAGAAGGATCCTGTTGCCTGTAGGACCCTTATGCTTAGATCGATAAGGCGTCACCTGTGCGACGCCAATGCACTTGAATCCTACTTCGACTTCCTTCGAGGTAGGATTAGCATCGAAACGTTCATGACAGTTCCGATTAATCGAGAAGCAGCTTCGGAGGCAAACTCGGAAGTGCTGAATGCCGAAATGGGCAAGTTCCCGGATTCAGAGCTAGATCGCAGGATACGAAACGCACTTGGAAACGCAACTGACTGGGTGCTCATCGGAGGGCCTCCATGCCAAGCGTACTCTATAGCAGGCAGATCAAGAAGGGCCAACGACGCATCATTCGCGAATGATGAAAAGCATTTTCTCTACCAAGAGTATCTCCGTATCATCAGGGTGCATGCGCCTCCCATTTTCGTCATGGAAAACGTCAAGGGGCTTATCTCGTCCAGCCATGCAGGCGTCCCAATGTTTGAGAAAATACGGGACGATCTTAGCGATCCGGGCAACGGGGCATCCTATGAAATTAGGTCACTCGTAAAACACGATGACGGTTTCGGTCTAGCCCCCGAAGATTTTGTCATAAGAGCAGAACGCTATGGGATTCCCCAAGCGCGTCATCGCGTGATCATGCTTGGCGTCAGATCGGATTTTGTCGGCAGAGAGAGCAGCCTGCTGGTCGAAGCTGGTTTCCCTGTCTCAGTAAAGGAAGTAATCGGAGGACTTCCTGCCATACGAAGCCGCCTGTCGCGGGGTGGCGACTCAGCTGATGCCTGGCATGGGGTATTGCGTTCGGCGTCTACCTTGGTTCGTGGTTGGGGAGGGGCGGGTGGAATGAAACTTATCGATGCCATGGATAAGGCGGCACGTGATGCACTTATGCTGGAAGAGGTCGGCAGCCCTTTCATTGAAAATCGCGACCGAATGTTGGGTTGTCCGATGGAGCTTGCAACTTGGCTCTGCGTACCTTCATTGGGTGGGGTAATTCAGCATGAGTCACGAGGTCACATGTCTTCCGATCTTGCTAGGTACATGTTTGCAACAACTTTTGCCCATGAGTTCGGTTACTCCCCCAAGTTGGATGTGTTCCCTTCAGGACTGCTGCCGAAACACAAAAATGCCAATCGAGACAGTAAAAAAGAAATGCCGTTTTCGGACAGGTTCAGAGTGCAGCGGGGTGACGCGCCTTCAAGCACCATTGTTTCCCACATTGCCAAGGATGGTCATTACTACATTCATTATGATCCGTCCCAATGTCGAAGTCTTACAGTAAGGGAAGCCGCACGCTTGCAAACTTTTCCGGACGACTACTTTTTTATGGGTAATAGGACTCAGCAATATGCGCAGGTAGGAAATGCCGTACCGCCATTGCTTGCGAGCAAGATTGCAATGAGCGTGTTTAAACTCATTAATCCCCATGTAATTAAGTCTGACAGTTTCGAAAGTTCTGGGATTGCTGCATGACCTTAACGACTTCGGCAGCTGCTAACACTCTTATCTTCGAGAAGGATCCTCGACAGATTGAAGTAATCGAAGCTGGATCTGCCGAACGCCTGTTGGTGGTCGCGGGTCCGGGAACGGGCAAGACCCAAGTTGCAGCAATGCGTTTAGTACACCTCCTTTGGGGCGGATTACATCCCGGCCAGATTCTCGTTCTCAGCTTTTCGCGCAGTGCTGTTGCAACGCTGACAAAAAGAATTAGGACTCTTCAGCTTGACGATGAGGAAACGATCGAGGATTTACGACATCTATCAATCAGAACATTCGACTCATGGGCTTTCAGGATGCTTCGCCAAACAGGAGTCCCTGCAGCAGACCTTTTATCTCAATCTCATGATGAAAACATAGCCGCGCTGACGGCGCTGATCATGGATGAGTCAAGAAATGACATTTCGGATCGGCTTGCTTCAATTCGGCATGTGATCGTGGATGAGTTTCAGGACCTCCCCGGCGTGCGATCGGAAATGGTAATTGCATTGCTGCTGCGTCTCACTGGAATACAGGATCATCCGATCGGATTCACAGTGTTAGGAGATCCTGCTCAAGCCATCTTTCGGTTCGCAGCAAGATTGAATGGGCGTATTGCTTCGCCCGACCCATGGCAAGACCTGAAGTCAAGTCTTGGCAGGGGCATTCGTGAAATCGTGCTGTCAAAGAATTACAGATCTACAGTGGAACTAGCAGGCCTCGCCGCAAACATGCGCAAGATCCTGCAAAGCAATGAGATTGAACCCGAGAAAAAGCTTGCAGCAATGCAGCGACTTCTAGATAAGCTTCCTACGTCAGGGCCAGATGCAAAGCTGGGTCCTAGCTGGTTAGGCCAAGTCCCTGATGGCTCCGTCGCTATCCTGACCCACACGAATGGTGAAGCGATGCGGGTTGCAAAGATGATGATGGGTGAGTCTGTAGGCCCTCCAGCAGTGTCCGTGCGGTTACGTCTCGCAGGTTGCCAGCCGGCACCGCCGGCATGGGTAGCTATGCTGTTTGCCAGATTCAAACCGCAATCGATAACGAGGGCTACGTTCGATGTCGTTTATTCAAGATCGATCGAAAACTTGGCGGAACTAGAACGAGCTTCGCTTTATCTTCCTCCCGTTGACATTGCTTGGCGTCGCCTTGCGCGCGCAAGCGGAGAGGCTGACAGTACTACAGCGATCGATCTGAACGCGCTACGCGAGCGAATTAATTGGCCCGATTCCTTTCCAGATGATCAGATTCCGGATGAGGCAGCTATCTACATCATGACGATTCATCATGCAAAAGGAATGGAATTTGACAACGTCGCGCTGCTGGAGTCGAAAGCTAGGGAAGGCAGGGCTCCCAATGATGATCCGCTTGAGCAGGCCAATGTGGGTTTTGTTGCCATAACTAGGGCCGGAAGACATCTCGGAAGACTGCCCGCAACATGTATTTATCAGGCACCTCACCAATGGGAATGGAAAGGAAGAACTAGGCAGCTGAGTTACGGGCCCATGTTCAACTTCCAGATTGGGATTTCCGGTGACTTGGAACCTTCGAGTTTCGTCAATAGCCTCCTTCATGGTGGTGATGATCAAGTAGACGTGTTGCAGAAGGCGCTGGGGGAACGTATCGCGGAGCTGAGGGGTCACAAGGTCATTCTGAAACGTGCAGTGACAAACTTGCCGTCGACAAGGACAAGAGACACTCTCTATGACATCCATCTGCAAGACGATACGCAACCCGGGCTCATGATCGGGAGGACTACGTCGCAGCTGACTCACGATCTTCTTGAGCTTCTGTGGGCTATGGGCAATTATCTGCCATCCAACATCTACAACCTGAGAATTGCGGATGTTGTTACCGTCGCGGGAGGAGGGGACATACCCGAATCCGTACCGGATCCTTGGCGCAGCAGTCGTCTCTGGCTGGGAATAAGCCTAACGGGAACCGGCGATTTCAAGACAGGCAAGCGAAATGGCAACTGAGCAAGCAGCATTAGAAGCGGCAAGAGATCTTTTGTCAAAAGCGGCAAGATCCTTGCTTATCGGCCCTTTGACCGCGGATGAGGTCATCGAATCCGCTCCGGCAGACACCTACCTCACGGGTATTCTCTGGCCGCGAGGGACTCCAATTGATGGTGGCGACGACGATGCGGGCTTGGACGGGAGTGGTGATGCTGATTCGGGTGCGGATGCAACGGTTCCAGGTTATCGGGCAATACGACCCTGTTCGGTCGGCATCACTTTTGCTG
>Ga0208758_100269_pt1 | contig 20091 bp, 15 predicted proteins | sample LakWasM116_HOW13_2_FD_183930 | JGI IMG/M metagenome (GOLD analysis project Ga0208758, IMG submission 183930) | Freshwater sediment methanotrophic microbial communities from Lake Washington under simulated oxygen tension - Sediment Metagenome... | ecosystem: Environmental > Aquatic > Freshwater >...
CAAGGTAAATTGAGTACGCTTAAGTCTGGAGCGTGGAACTCGGTACCGGTTCCCGTAGCCTCTGTTACCGCAGCCCAGCCTTATTGGATTGCGATACTGGGATCGAAAGGGCAAATCAGATTCCTTGACCTATTGGGATCGGGAACGGGTGCGCTGGAATCGAGTGCTGCCACCACCCTGACGAGCTTACCCGCTACCTGGACTGGCTCGGCATATAAAGCCAGTTCGAATATGTCAGCCTTTGGGAATGGCTATTAATAACGGGTCAATGACCGTTTAAACGGCATACCGATGGGGCTGGCATCGCATTGGGCGAGGCTGGCATCCGTCGGCTACTCCACTTCAAAATCGGAAAAATTATGAATATGAAAAAGATAGGCTTATTCTGTGTGTTAATTGCCATCACCGGGATGGTGTCAGGTGTATCAGAGGCGGCCTCAAAATATGTAAGGCCTGGAGCAACTGGAAATAATAGCGGGAGTGACTGGAGCAATGCGTACAATGGATTACCTTCAGCATTAACCCGTGGGGATACCTACTACCTAGCCAATGGAAACTATGGCGGCTACACCTTCGATGATGCAAACAGCGGCGCGACCACAATAACTATCAAAAAGGCAACAGTGTCTGATCATGGAACAGATACAGGTTGGACTTCCTCTTATGGAGGTGGTCAAGCCATTTTTTCTGGCTGGCAGATATATACTGATTATTATACCTTTGATGGGCAAAATCGAAATACCGACTGGCGAACCGGTGGAGTAAATCAATATGGAATAACGACCGGGAATACACGACTTGATGATGGAAATGGTACCGGAGGCGATAACTTAACATTTAATAATATCGATATTCACGGTCAAGGACGTGATACAGGGTTGGGAGACGATGTTATCTATGCCATGTCTGGAAACACAAATATCACCTTTCAGAACTGTGCGCTCCGCGATTCCGATCGCACTATTTTTATTACTCGTGGGACTCCTCAAAACTGGCTTATTGAATATAGTTATGTTGCACGAAATGCCAGCTCCCCTGCAAATCATGGTGAAATTATGTCTTCAACAGATAGCAATAATTTCACATGGCGTTATAACGCAATAGAAGATCCAGAAGGTACAGCCGTTTGGGCATTTATAAACAATGGTACTGCGGCAAATTGGCAGATCTATGGTAATACCATTATCCACACTGCAGCCTATGCGGCGGCTAATCGTGAGGGATTATCAGGTGTCATTTTTTGTGCAAATGATGCGAGCAACAATAATACTTGTAATAACTTTGTCATTTATAATAATACTATCTCTAATACCAAAGGACTTTGGTCGGGGTTCATTATTCAGCGTGGAACAGGGAGCATTGCCCAAAATAACATCTGGTATAATTCCGTAAGAACAGGGGGAATTGATGGTTCAGTCGGAGGAAATTGGTTCTATAATACAATTCAAGACGGGGATTCGAGTGCCAGTAAAGTTGTCTGTACGTCCAACTGCGATATTTTTACGGACTTAGCCAACCGGAATTTTCATCTAAAAACAGCGACCAATGCTGGAATGGCACTTTCAGCGCCATATAGTATTGATCCAGATAGTATAACCCGAGGATCAGATGGCACATTGGATAGAGGAGCATTCGAATATGGTGGTACGTCTAGTGCCCCATCAACACAACCGGTTGTCTTATCAGCACCTAGTAACCTTCGTATAGTTCCGTAATTGTTTTGTACTGATCCACTAACCATGAAAGGTAATCATCAATCAAGCAATATCATATTCCACCAATAAATGATTAATAAACTGAGAGGCTGAACGTTCTTTAAAAACATCTAATATTTTGGCTTGATCTGGCAATTATCGACTTTACGATTGTATTTGCCGGGTCAAGACAAATTTATTAGTTCATCTCTTGCAAAGATCTTTGCAGTGCTGGCTTTTTCTTAGGTTCTGTTGACGTTTCATCTTAACCATAAAAGTACCGAGGAAAATGATAGCATCCCCATGTAATTAATGGCTTTTTTCTCATAACGTGTAGCAATCCTACGATAGTGTTTGAGCTTGCCGAACATGCATTCAACTGCATGCCGCTCTTTATAAAGCCAAAAATCGCACTCAATTCCTTCTTTTCGGTTCGATTTTGGCGGAATGACGGCTTTTATTCCTTGCTCTTTTAACCACTCCGCAACTCGTTTGTGTCGTAGCCCTTGTCTGCTAAAACCGCTGAAGTTTTTACGTTTTCCAGCAAGGGTATCGCCTGTTTGCACTCAGCCTCTTGACCGCCCGTCAGGATAAATTTGATCGGCATGCCCAAGGCATCGCAAAGCGCATGAACCTTACAGCCAAACCCGCCTTTGGAACGCCCAAGCGCTTCATTCTCGGGTGAGCTTTTTTCCGCCCCGGCAGCACAGGCATGCGCCCTAATGACCGTGCCATCCATAGAAACATCCTGCAAATCAGCATCCTCAGCAAAATAGTCGAGCAGTTGCCCCCATGCGCCATTCATGCACCAACGCGAAAACCGCTTGAAGAAGCTATTCCATTTACCATACGTTGGCGGCAGCACTCGCCACTGCGCCCCCGAACGTAATACCCACAAGGATGCGCCAATAAATTGCCTGCAAGTATCTGGCATTCCGACATGAATCACAGGCAACTTTTTTAACTTTGCTAATAGACGCACCCGCTGTGAGACAGGAGTCGAGTAGTCCCCAGAAGCGATAGTGCATGTGTTTTCACGAAGCGTGTTTTTGCGTAGTGAAAATGCAGGCTTTCCGAAATCGCGTCGAGTCATTGCGAGAACGATGTTGACTACCCCTTGTCGGGTAGTCAACGAGAGAAGCAGGACGGCTGGGGCCGCCGCAGGCATGAGCGGTCGCGTAGTTTTTGCCGCTTGTTGGGCTGGGAGGCCCATAAAAGCTTTCGCAAAAATAGCGACTCCCCGGCACTCTTCATCGCTTAATTCTATTCTGTTCATGCCTGCCAAAATGATGAATTCTACATGACTGGCGAAACGTCAACAGAACCTAGAGCGTGAGTGATTTATCTTCTGATTGTTGGTAATTTTTGCATGCTGACCCAATACCGAATAATTCAAAAAAGTATTTTCTGCTCGGCAGAGGACATCCAATTCCCGCTCATGAGTTCAATTTTTAAACTCATATTATCGAAGATTGCGTCTTTTCCTAGTTAAAACCTGGGGTTTATTGCGTATGTTACTCGGAAGAGGGAGGAGGGTCTCGGGCTTCCAAGCACAATTGCTTCCAAAGGGACTCAGAATCTGGTGCACGTTGTCCAATGCGGCGTTGATGTTTGGAAAGCCAGAAGGGCCGTATGATCAACCGCTGAACCAGATAACGCAAGGCAGAGTCCCCCCAGCGGGTGATTTGGAGTGTGGGAGTCATCACAGGCAGGCGGTGCCACCATTTGCGGCGTATGTATAACCACGCTCGCCAGTATGCCCAAGGCAACAGAGCCACCCCCCTGCTGTTGTGGATACAAAATGCTTCAACCACGTGGCATGTAAGCGCGCGCCGTTGCGCTTCCAGACAAATATCCGCACCATACAGATGAAAGCCTGGTAACCTTTCGTCAAAACACAACCCGGCGGAACGGCGGAGCACCAATACGACTTCATCGAGCGTTTGAATTTTTATTGGGTGCATGAGCGGAGCGCCGACGATGCATCCTAATCCAGTCGAATACAGGTGACCGTGACCAATGCCGTCAGGTCCGTTTCCATACACGCCAAGCACGGCCCAGAGTGGTTCTTCTTCATTGAGATAATCAACGGCCTGCAATAACTGGTCGAACCAGCCTTCTGGCAAGTAGACATCCTGATGAGCAAAAATGAGAATATCTCCACTGGATTTTTTCATACCAGCGTTATACCCGGCTGCTGCGGAAATGGCATCTCTTTCTATTACAATCTCGATGCCGTCCTTCAGATCAGGAGAAGCGAGTAGTGTGGATTCAAGAATCTCATTGCTGTTGCTGACGACGATTACACTGCAGTTCATGATAATATGGAAACTAGATGAGCGTTTTTACTTAGCCAGGGGGATGACTGGACGATAGCGATGGCGCTGCTCCACTCTAATAACATGCTTGGGGAGCTTCACCTCAGCGATATTCGATCCGGACCGGATAATCATATCCGACAATGTCGCAAGTACAGCTAATTGCATAAACCATAAAACATAAGTTTGATCGTAATACGGAATTCCCAGCCAATTAAGTATATGCACTGCAAGCACGACGCCAAATCCCCAAAATAAGAACTCCAAGCTTTTATCGCTTTCGCTTCTATTCCGGATAACCTCAAGCGCCTTACCCATATAACTGAACCCTCGAACGAGCAGGAGAATGAACAAGGCGGTAGATCCTAAACCAGCAGTAAGACCAAATACCAGATAATAATTGGTCAAGTCAATTCCCCCTGTAACAGAGTTGTAGGTTGGAAGCCAGTGTCTTGTAGCCTCTATGGGCATACCAGCCAGCCACCACTCATTGATGTGCCGAATGAATACATCAATAACTTGGGAACGATGCCAGCTATCACCGCCGGTGATTGCACCAAGCCTAGCTATCAGGAACCAAATTGGAGCTTTCATTACCAGAGCCAGCAAACAAAGAACAGCAACAAGACTGCGCCGAAACCACTGCATCTTTTTACGGCAAACCCATAACATCCAGCCCAAAGCACCATATACAACACAGCTGAGCGGCCCTCCAGAATTAGAAGCCCATACAATTGCCATGCAGAGCATAATTCCGGCATAAGCGAACACTCGATCTCGTCTTGAGAACCACAATCCTATATAAAGCGGCATGAAACTTGCGCCGAGCGTCCCCAGTAAACTTGGATGATCGAAGCCGCCAACACTACGGATTCGGCCCTCTCTAAATACTTCTGGAACAGAGTTCAGAATTGCAAAGGTATGGCGCCCTGTCATGCTCTCGATCCACACCAACGCGGTATATGGAAATAGGAGAATCAAAAACATTCTTAAGAACCACTTGAAATCTTCAACATCATATATCAATGCCCGAAACGCGAAGTAGCATATGTATGCGTCTATGGCTATACCGATCATATTTGCCTGTCCTTCGCGAGTGCGCGCAAGAAAAACCAATGTAGTATAGGCATAGAGGAGCAAGAACGTCCGGTCAATGCCGTTCCAGACAAATAATGAAAACTCTCTCCGGAAAATGATCCGGACAAATACGGCGACTTCAAGGAACCTTATCGCAAACAGATTAATTCCGAAAACAGAGAGACTCTGACCCAGCGGGAGGTATAGCATCCCAGCCATCATACCCATCACCGCCCAACGAGCAGACCCCAAGAGCACGACGAGCATGGCTAAAGCTAAAATGCTTGCGCCGAGGGCGTTCATAAATCAGTTATGCCCTGCAGACTTCAACACCATTGGAAGAACAGGTGGCTCTAAGAAATTCGTCTTGCCACGAAGTTTAATGACAACCTCGATATTGGAACGGAATGCAGGGACGATTTCCAATGCCTTGGAAAGAAAGCTCTTGTAACTATCATCATCAGGATATGTTCGCGTTTCTACTGCAAAATCGGGAGATAATCGACTAAAATACTTCCGTATTTCTCTAGGGCTGTATTCTTTCCAGTGATGTCCGTAGGTAATTACGGTGAGAATTTCATCGACAGGAATTCCTACCCCTTCGAGCGTCAGCATTCTAATCAAGTTTTTCACCAGAGCACGGATCCGAAAAACATTAGGCGTGGTCACATAGATCATCCCTCCAGTTGCAAGTAGCTCCCATACACGCCGCCAAAAGGCAACCGGATTGAACGCAATATGTTCCAGCATCTCGGTGCACACGATGAGGTTGAAGGAATTATCGTGACCTTCCAGAAAATCGCCCGACTGCTGCGAACCAGAGCTAACGTTTTGAATCTTCATCACCCTGGAGCGCTCCTGAATAAAGGAGGCGTCGGTGAAGAGCGGGACATCGAGCCCATACACCTCATAGCCCAAGAGACTTAGCAGCGTTGATTGATGGAGGTAGTGACTACCGATATCGAGGACACGGCATGGAATCGGACAAAGCTCATTGATTCGCCGTATTGAATATAAGTAGCGCCTTAATTGAGTATTGAAATAATTTTCGTCACCGCCATCTTGCTTCTTCACTAGGGCAGCAAGTAACTCCGCAGCCTCCTCCAAACTTGCACATCTTCTATAATCCGGCATCATGATTGTCCTCGAAAAGAATTAAGGGAGAGATTAAACCGTAACGCATACAACGTCGTCATCATATTGACCTGAGGATGCAGAATTTTTCTTTATTTACTATTTTTTGAATGCCCATTAACCATTTATGTTTGATCTTCTAAACTCCTTCTGGTCGATATTTTTGATTCTCCGCAATGCCTCAAACCCCCTAACTCCAAATAGTAATAAGGTTAACACTTTGGCTAACCCAAAAAGGGTATGATTCCATTTTAGAGAAGCTGTTAAGGCATTATAATAACATATATTTTTTTTATATTTACCTTGTGCAATAGCCAGTTCTACATAATTTGCCGCAAGTTCTTTCTTTGTATATCTGATCTCTTTTTTTGTAAGCTTATTCGACAGAATGAGGTTTTTATACATCGCGATTATGTTCTTTAGAGACTCCTGACGAGATGTTTGATATAAATCAGACAAAGGAGGAACACTGCCCCCCAATTTTCTGCGCATATTAGTGCCAACATAGCAATTCACCAGAAAAGGTCCTTCAAGAGCGACACGAGTTAAGAGATCAATATCCTCGAATATTCTCATTGAGGCATTAAAAGCCCCTGCCGATTTTATTGTTTCCCGATTTAATAACCAGCAGGAAGTAAAAAATTGTGTTTCCAATACATCGATTAAAGGTCTCTCTCGCACCAACTCACGTTCATAACTTTCCCATTTTCCCATTATACTAAAAAGAGAAGATTGGAAATGCTGCTGATCATCTATAATAGCATCGACCATGTGGGCTTTCGCAAAGGGATGTGCATTTAAGTCATCTATTTGTATCTTTAATTTTTCTGGGAACCATTCGTCATCCGAATCTAAAAAAGCTATCCATTCCCCTTTTGCTTTGTCTATCCCAGTATTGCGTGCGGCACTGGCTCCCAGATTTTGTTGGTAGAAATATTTAACTTTTTGTCCGTATCCTTCGATGATTTGTTTTGTATTGTCTGTTGAACCATCGTCGACAACAATCACCTCATAATCAGTATATGTTTGCTTAAATACCGTTTCAAGTGTTTGTGCTATGCAATAGCTCCTGTTATATGTAGGTATAATTACAGAAATTTTAGGCCTACTTTTTTTTTCTTCAGTCATAAATAGTTTAATTAGAGAAAGTTTGTTTATGATTTACCCACTTTAATATACGTATGTTATCTATAAATTCGTGAAGTAAAGAATCCACCCGCGAAGCGGGTGGTTTGGGTATAACCCATTTGCTTACACACAAGTCTGAAAAATAATTATAAATCAATGAAGTAGCTTTTTAGCAACAGCATTGATTTTATTGGCCTTTTCGGACTTATGTATAAAGTGATGGGTATAACCACTATAAGGGGACAATGAATCCTTGCCCCCTGAGGTGGCAAGGATTCATTGTCCCCGCGATGCCGATAACTTCTTTGCTGGCGTTCCACTACTCCGCTTCGCGTTCCTTTTTCTCCTGATACTTGACATATTTTCGTATCTCTTCTTCGTCTAAGCCGATCGAATCGGCACAATACCCACCTGCCCAGAAATAGTTTCCCCAATAGGGCTTCTGCTTCAAATACCGAAACTGGTTGAAGACCCCGGATCGCTGTCCGTCCTTTCACAGTTCTCACATAATCAGAAACTGAGGCTTTAGGCGGGATCATAACGATCAGATGGATATGATCGTTATGAACGTTAAGTTTAATCACTTCACACTTCAATTGTTCCGAAAAAGCACAAATGCATCGTCGTACCTCTTTCTCCAACTTGACCTGTTAAAATTCGCAACCGATATTTTGGCACCCATACTATGTGATACTGGCAATGTTATTGGGCATGTGATAACTTTCTAAAACAACTCATTTGTTACTCCTCTGTTGATGCTGTGGGGACAACACAACTTAGGTGTAACACTTGGGGTGTTCAACTGGCAGAGCCATTGAACTCTGACCACGCTCAGAGAGCGTGGTTTTTATTTGATCAATAAATTAAACTCAACAGCGAGCAATATATATTTAAAATATAGCAAGAGGAGCAATACCCTCTCTTTGCACATAAAAACCCTTTTTCAATTACGATAAATAACCTCATGATTTATATCAATATTACAGGGTATTGTAAGGCCGTTTAATACGACTTGCATTTTTGAAAGAATCAAAATGATAATATATGGCTTTGATAAAACGTCGCACTGTTTCTTTTATTAAAGCACGAACAAAACGAATATTTCTTTCTAAAGCAGGAGGTAATAGCATAAGAAAACAAAGATTAAACCCTTCGAGATAGAAATGCCAAGTTATTTTCAACCTTGTTTGGTATGGTAGGGTACCAATGTATTTTTCTATTAACTCGACAATATAGCCTTTATGACGCATCTGCGAGTACAACTCAACCAACTTTAGGTTAAGAGAATTAGCCTCGAATTCGTTATCATGATCAAGCAGACAGCCCCGCGTACAATATTTCTCGGTTTCTATATACAGTCGCTGAACAGTTTCCAACCAGCATTTTCCTGTATGCAATGATAGAATTTTATTTTGTACACAATGACCACTTAGTTGACGAAAATCTTCATCACTAATTAAACGTGCAAGCATGTTTTTGTAAGATTTAGAGTCATTTCCTATAATCATTGTGTTATCCAGCCCAGGAGCACCAGCACCAAGCAGATCAAGTTCAGGATTTGCTATACGGTATCCTAAAAGTGGAATTCCATGAATCCCTGCTTCAAGAAGTGAAGTAATCGAGGAAAAAGGAATTGAATCAAGGTAAATATCCGCAGCAGAATAAAGAAGATCGTTATCCCATTGTGTGCCAAGCGGGATAACTCTACCTTTTGTTGAAATACTGGCCTTTTTCCAAGCTCCTGTATACTCCGGTCCCACTGCGATCAAAACTACTTGGGGAAATTGAACGATTAAAGGCAAAACTAAATCCAAAAACGCAATTTCACCGAAAGATTTATATTTAAATGGCGAGGCAATGGTTAGCAGTACTATTGCATCAGGTTCAAGTCCAAGAATTTTCTTTGCTTGTGCTTGACTAACATTTGCTGGAGAGTAACCCAAAGGTATTGGAAGTACGGGAGATTCATCTGGGCGCAATCGGCGTTGTTTTTTCAAAAAATCGGATGATTGCTTACGAAGATGCACTACTTTATGAGCAACGCTTGCTCCGATCCAAAAAGTATGATCTGAATGATTGATGTAGAGAGTCTTAATAGAGTTACAATCTGCAGCAAGTGCAAGTATTGGAATGATGTCATATGGAAAAAGATGTAATACGACGATGTCCATTTTTTGGCACAATTTCCTAAGTTCACGAGCTTGTTCTAATGGCTGAGAAGTAGGAGCTGAGAGTACCTTACAAAACCCTCCAGAATTAACAATGGATTTTTTCAATATATCAGGTATGTCAATACCATTAATATCATTTTGTGAAGTAATCACAACAGAGTGTCTGCTGATTGAATCTTCTTGCATCCAATGCCAGACGAACCGGGTATCCCCGCCGATTGGTCTGGCGTAAGTTAGAACGTGTAATATATTACGTTTATTTTTGTCATATAATTCTAAATCACGGCTTGAATCAGCATTTATTTTCTGCCCAATTGAAAGCAAAATATGCTCTAGCCGCAAGGAACCAAATAGACCAACGTGACCTGGACATGCATAGCGAGCAGCAAACTGTGAGAGTCTAGCTGCCGCTTGTAAATCACCGTCTGCTAAATATTGCTCTGCTAGTGATAATACATAACTGAATTGAGCATAAGCCTTTTTAAGATGAGACATTTTTTATTTGGCAAATTTTAATTGTTGAGATTGTTGTTTTCAGGGCCAACTTATTTGACTTTTAAATTATTGTTAAATTAATAAGTTGTGATTTTACGAGCCATTTTTAGGTATTTTAAATACTTGTAGAATATTAATTCTAAATAGTTTTTTAAATGAGGTGGCTCTACAGTTATCCTTATCTAAGTTGTGCATAAAATTATTAATACAAGTAATATTGCATCTTTTAAAATCACGTGAATATGAGTTTTAGGGTTTAATAGATAAAAAAACTCCGTTCAGGTTTTTTAAAAGTCTTTTGTTTAACTGGTTTCTGTAGAAGCGAGCTTCTACCTTATTCACTAGGCGCTGTTTACGTTTAACTAAAGACATTAGATATCCGGCAAGCATCGTTAATCCACCCATGAATAATGGTCTTGCCAAAAGCATTCTATGAATGCTTTTGGCAAGTAAGAATAATACGCCACCACCGGTTTGGTAATAAATCTCACCATGAAAAAAATGGGTGCTTAATCTTCCCATTGCAATCCCTTCGGGCTTCAGATGTTTGAATTCAACGTCTTCAAAATGTCCAACTTTCCAGCCATTTAACTCCGCACGAATTTCATCAAGAGTATCCCATCCTTTTTTAGCTACGAAACCACCAATCACTTCATAACATTCTCTTCTCACTACTTTTGAAGCGCCAGCTGCATGGTAGGGCGGCATTTTGACTGTCTTCCAGTGATCATTATGCATTTCGCAATAAACACCAGATGTGATGCCCCACTCAGGATCCAGTATCATTCTTTCCAGAATTTCCTGGAAATAGTTTGTCTCTAATTTAACATCGCCATCAAGCTTAACAATAAAGTCAAAATCATCGATTTGAACGGTATTTATACCTTTGTTAAATGCAATTATTTCTGCGCTACCGAGATTTCGTTGGGTTGACTTTGTATTTAACAATGTAATCCAGTCGATTCCTTTTGTGTGTCTAGCAATGATATCCGCTGTCAGATCAGTGGATCCATCATCGATAATAATCCATTTATCTGGTTTCTTAGACTGCTCCAATACAGATTTAATCATGTCCGCAATATGAAGCGCTTCATCTCGAACAGGGGTCACTACCACATAGCGAGAAGCTGAAATCGTTGGGCTATCTTTAAGTTCTTTGTGTGAAAGCATATCTAGCTTCATATTCTTTGTCATGATGTTATCTAATTTGAAGTTCGCTATTTTAATAACGGATAAAATTAAATGGTTTTAAACTCGGTAGGATTTTGAAATAGTTACAAAACCGTCAAAGCAACAATCACTAAATATTTTATGCTATTACATATGAAAAGCAGGAAATAATATATTGGTACAAATACTTACTCCCACTTGATTCAAAAATTGCTCTGTACACGACAAAGAACACTCAACCTATTGATTTAAAATAATTAAAACATAAGATACTTGAAATAATCAGTTTCACCCTTCTGCGAGTAAACAGGAGACGTGAAATGGCATTAAGCGATGGACTCAGAGTGATTTTAAAAGATCATTTAGGTTGATCCAAGTGTAGCCACTTCAACCATTTCATATGACCCGCTTCAAACCTTGAAATTTTTGTCGCGTACAGAGATCAAGGAGTTAGTTTTTTCGTGTACAGAGGTTTTTTATAAAAATCTTTTGATTAGTTTATTTCTTCTGAGGCTCCATTGTAAAACAGCTCGCCATTTCTGAATAGAGCTCTTGTTAGGTTGTTTAAATGGCCTATTACTTATTAGAAAAACGAGGCGAAGCAACGCAACAAACAATATTAATATACGATAACACCAAGCATAACGATAGCCTTTGGTTTTTATAAAAAATCTATACATCGATTCTTTCATCATGACAACGGCGAAGTTGTTTTTCGCTTCCTGTGAGCTTCCTCCGCCATGATGAACGATTATCGCTTCTGGGAGGTAATAATTCAGATATCCAGCTTGCCTAATTTTATAGCAGAGATCAATATCTTCAGTGTACATAAAATACTCTTCCCCGAATTTACCAATCTGTTCAAATATCTCGCGATTCATCATAATACAAGCCCCCGAGATAGCATCTACTACCGAAGGTTCGGACTTGTCTTTATAAAGTGGTGCCACTCCCCATAGTGAAGACTTGGGGGATCGTGCTCGTAAGTATTCCGAGTCTAACACTTGATTTAATATAGATGGAAAAGATTGAATGCAACTGGTTTGAATACTTCGATCTGAGTTTAATAACTTACAACCCAACGCTCCTGCTTTAGGCAATTTCCGAATGTAGTCATAGATAATGTTGATAGCTAATCCATCGACCTCTGTGTCTGGATTGAGGAATAACACCCTACGTCCACAAGAGTGTTCGAAAGCACGATTGTTCGCACTTGCGAACCCCACATTTTCTTGGCTTTGAATAAAAATGACCTCTGGAAAGTTTTTCTGAAGCATTTCCTCGCAACCATCGAAAGATGCAGAATCGATAACTACAATCTCATATTCAATATCATGCATTCCAGCTCGAATTGAGGGTATGCACTTTTTAAGAAATTCGACGGAATTCCAGTTAACAATAATGATAGATAAATCCATCGAATATTCCTGGTCTGATTAATTTCAAATGTTTACTTGGATATAAATGTGCGGTGCCATAGTTCTAGTGATACGAGCAGATAAATATGTCGGCGATATTGCTCTTTTCCCGAACGATCCAGCTTAAGAATCTGACGAATATAATCCTGATTGAAGTATCCGGCGATAGCCGAATCACTGCTTAACAGGCAATCTTCAACATATGTTTTCATTCCTATTCTAAACCAGTCTTCAATAGGATTTGCAAATCCCTTTTTTTTACGGTACACAATATTTTTTGGCAGCCATTTTTCCGCCGCTTTTTTATGAAGATACTTTCCATTGAAACCATTCAGTTTTAATGCTGGCGGCAGGCTTTCGATAAACTGCACAAGCCGGTAATCCAAAAAAGGAACGCGTGATTCGAGCGAATTTGCCATTGATACCTTGTCGCCAACCATCAGCAGATCATCCGGCAAATTAGCTCTGGTATCAATATAGAGCATTTGTGTAAGCGGATCGAGGTGTTTTACGTTGTGTTGCAGACGGCTGAGGGCATGGCGTGTACTGTAATGATCTCCTTCAAAAGCTTGTTTTAGGGCGCCTGTGTAAAGTTGTTCCTTCATTTCTGCACTAAAAAAAGAGTAAATTTTTGTAAACCGTGTCAGCACGTCTGGTTCACAAAGCGACACAACCCCGCGTTTAAGCCGTTCCATTCGACCCGGTACCAACGCAATTAGGCTAGCTAAATTACTCGTAACCAAGCCCGGTAGCTGGCTGTATAAGCTTGAAAGTTTGGCCCCCTTATGGCGGTCGTATCCTGCCCAAGGTTCATCTGCTCCCTGTCCTGTGAGAGCTACTTTTACATGTTGACTAGTAAGTTTGGAGACAAAATAGAATGCTGCTGCTGTTTCGTTGCCAACCGGTTCTTCCAAATCCCACATGTAACGTTCGTAGTATTTAATGTAATCATCTGGTCCGAGCATTTGGAAATAATGGTCTGCACCAAACATTTGTGCCAACAGTTTAGCATCTTCAACTTCATTTGTTTTTTCACCACCCTCAAAACCAATCGTAAAGGTTTGTACAGGTTTATTGGTATATTTGCTCATGATTGCAAGCAGCATTCCAGAATCGACACCAGAACTGAGAAAAAGACCAAGCGGCACATCGCTCCGAAGTTGCAGTTTTACAGCGTCTTCCAGCAAGTTTTGATATTCTTCAATGAGTTCCGCTTCTTTGAATTCCTTTCGTTCGCATGGCGTCCAGTCCCAGAACCGGTCCATTCGAATGCCTGCCCGTGATACCACTAGGGTGTGTGCGGGGGGTAACTTCATGATGTTTTTGAATAGGGTTTTCGGCGATGGCACGTAACGAAAAGTGAAGAGTTCAGCGAGCGAATTTAGATCCACCTCGCGTGGACAGTCTAAGTGCTGCAGCAGAGACTTGATTTCAGAAGCGAACAAAAATTGATTGCCTATTGTCACATAATAAAGTGGCTTAATGCCCAGATGGTCTCTGGCGAGAAAGAGTTCCCGCTTTTGTGCATCCCAAAGCGCGAATGCAAACATGCCATTGAAGCGCTTAACGCAACTGATCCCCCACTGCTCGTAAGCATGGACAATTACTTCTGTGTCCGAGCATGTTCTAAATTGGTGACCGCACTTTTGCAACTCTTGCCGCAATTCTATGAAGTTGTAAATCTCGCCGTTGAAAACAACTTGGATACTACCATCTTCATTGCCAATCGGTTGTCCACCACCGCCAACATCAATAATACTCAGTCGTCGATGACCCATCCCAACTTCTTTGTCAAAAAATTCGCCTTCGCCATCGGGACCGCGATGTGCTATTGCTGATTTCATCCGGCGAATAATCTCTTTAGCGATTAGATTTCCAGTAAAATCAAAGATACCGCAAATTCCACACATATTTATTAGGCCAATAATGGTTAAAAGTTTCTAGCGTTTAAAGAGTTTTTTAGCAATGCTTGCTTTCTGATTGCGAAACATCGCCCGAAATTTTTTATATATCAGTTGTACCGTATGTAACCAATCATAGGCACCTTCTAATTTTGCTTGAAAAAAGCGCGTATCATCACAATCATTAACCGGCAGCCGCTTCAGAAATAAAGGGTTATCTTTTGTTTTCGCTATTCCAATAATTGTTGTCACCCCAACTGTATATCCCTGATTAACTAACAGCATGCCGAACATTTTAGTGAAAATCAGGGCTTCTTCTGGAAATCTATAAGGATATGAAAACAAAGGCACTGGAGAGCCTATGATATCCTCGATCATTTTTTTTGAATTAGCCAATTCATGAACAATTTCATTTCTTGAAAGCCCCTTAAGTTGAGGGTGACTGACCGTGTGAGAGCCAAACTCAATGCCTTTGGCTGCAAGTTCCCGAATTTCTGTTTCCCTGAGACATTCGCGACCAGTTAGAAAGTTCCTGTTAATTAAACTGCTGGTAAGAAACACGGTCGCCTTAAAACCAAATCTATCAAGTATCGGATACGCAGTGGAATAAAAATCTTGCAAGCCATCGTCAAAGGAAATGACTACAAGGGGGCGTTCGAAATTAAGCGATATTGGCAGCGTTGGCTTTTTTAGGCTTGAAATGTTTGATGACGACTTCTCCTGCAATAAGTGTACTGCTTCGGAAAGCGTAAGCACGCGATATCCCGACTGACTTAAAAAAAACATCTGCTGTTCGAAGCGTTCAGGCGTCGTTACCGTCCGATAATAAGGATGCAGGTGATCGTCTAAGTGGTTCGAAATGCTGTGATACATCAAGATCGGAATTTGCATTACATTGCTTCGGCAGAACAATCTCATTGCCGGCCTAGAGAAATATAAGGTGAAAAATCTATCGATTCGCATTGTCACCCCTACTTGGAACTTGTGTAAGCCGTTCTATTAAGGCTAAATAATCGCCTTTCCTCATCTCCCAACTATGTTGGTAAGCAAACGTAAGCGCTTGAGAAGCAATTTGATTATTCAGTTCATGGTTATGATAAACATCAAGCATCACACGCGCCAAATCTTTCTCGTCACCTGATTTGAAAAACCTCACTAAGGACTCGTCAAAGTAGTGTTTGTCTATTCTGGTATCAGCAACAATAACTGGAACGCCAAGTGCCATAAATTCGAGTATTTTGGTGCTGAAGGCATCTCCGCCAAACGAATCATTTCTTTTCGGCACTATGCCTAGATCAGCATTTGCCATAACAGAAGCAATTTCTCTAAGCGGCAAGGGAGATCTTAAAAACACTTTATCAGTTAATTGCAACTCCGCAATTTGTTTCTGTAGCTCGGCTTTTGAACTACCTTCGCCATAAATGTGCAGCTCGATATTTGGCACATTTTCTTTGGCGATGGCAAAGGCATTCACGGCAATATCCAAACCCTGATGCCAATTCAGCGTACCAGGATACATCATGATGAACTTACCGTTAGTCCTGTCAGTTTTGAGATTGATGTTAAACACAGAGAGGTCGGGATAGTTTATAAATGAGGAGCATCTATCTTTTGTTATCGATCTAGCGGTAATTTTTTCGAGCCACAGATCGTTAGCAATGATCACGTGATTGGCAAAAAATGCCGAAAATTTTTCAACAAGTTTAAGAATCCAAAAGACGAATGATTTCCGACTCACCTTGAACTTCGCTGCATAAAACTCCGGAACAATGTCATGTATGTCAAGTATGATTTTTGCTCCAAGCAATTTGGGGATAAATGCCGCAAAGACTTCAAAATCTGGGACGGAATGCACATGGATAATGTCATAAGGTTCTTTTAAATGCCGACGTGTGATTTCGATCATGGAGCGGAAAAAGAACTTTAAAATTCGTGCGAGGTAGCTATATTTTCCACTCTCGTTTTTCACCCGCCGCTGAATACGTAAGACTTTGACCCCATTTATGATTTCCTCTTCCGGCTGATTATCCCTTCTAAGCACGATCGCTTCGACAATAACGCCTTCTTTTGCCAGTGTTTCCGCATATCTCATCACCCGTCCATCTGTCTCGTAAAAGGTGTAGGCTAACATACAGGCCCTGAGAGTCGGTTTGTTACTAAGCTTCAAAGCACTGTCATTCATTAGGTCGCACCTTCTTACATATTAAGTTGATTAGTAATGACATTTAAGAATTAACCTAGAGTGACCTGAAGTAATTCCGTGTGATAATTCGTTTCGCTGTCCCCAAGATTGAACGTATTTTTTGTCCACCAGAAAGTTTTAACCAATTTCGTAATAAAGAAAATCCCTGAAAGTGCGGAGCCGGGATACCTAGCGTTTTCATCGTAGTAACTCTTCCCCATATGGCTCCCCGCTTGCGAAGTAATTCTTTTTGGGAACGTTCAAGTATTTCCGGTTCAACCGGCGTAAGCTGAATATAACCGGCTTTTATAGCGCCTTTTACAATTTCACGGCCTTTCTCGCTTCTAACCAGCACGAGTGATTTACCAGGCTCATCTGCATCGATACTTCGATACCAAGGGTCGCCGCATGATATATCGGCAAACTCGCTCGTGCCGTCCGGGCAAACATGACACCGATAAGGTCGGTAAGCCTGAAGGAAACCCCAAGCCTCTTCATAAGTAGCAAGCTCTAGCCATTCTGAATCGCTTTTTAAACGTACAGAAAAGCTGCCGGGCCAGCCTCTGCCTCGATATCTAAGTTCCTCAACGTCTTCATGACTGATTCCGTACTTCGCCAATAAATCTACGGTTCCTTGCGTACTTGGCGTACCGGCACAAAAAATTCCGATAGCAACACCAATATTTTTGCTTAAACCAGGGCGAATAGACTGGGTTTTCCGCAGACCTTCTAAGTCACAGGGTTTACCAATAAATACGCAAGCACCTTCCGCATCTTCGATTGCTTGAAACAGATCACAGGGAGAAGCGGGTGAATAGCGCGAACCTGTTGTTGCGAGTATGTCGTCCCTTGTTCGACTAAACGTACTTTTATTTTTGTATTGCTCTTCACTATCATTGCCAACGTGAACAACACCCCGCATTCCTTCATTTTCAATACAATAGAGCGCTAAAGCACTTGCCAAGCCTCCCGATGAACCATCAAAACGTATGACTTTATCAGTAGCATGGCCTTCCCATATTTCCAATACCGGTCCCCAGCCTTCAGTCAGCATGTTAATGACTCCTTCTGCTGTCTTCATCATGGGATCATGTGACACTCCAACACCAGGACAAACCGTGACACAGTCAGAACAGCCGCTGCAATCTCCAGTAGGAAGTATCACCGGTCTTATTCCTTGGTCTATGAAATTGATGAGTTTTATTTTTTTTTCAGGACATGCATATTCACAAGCACCGCAGCCAAGACAAAGACGCCACTTTACAACATCCGAGACGTCTGTAAATCTACTTTTGTCCAATTTCGCTGCCATTGCCATTACTCGATTTCATTAAATAGGTTCAGTATTTTTTCTTTTGCTTCTGGTATGGCTCCTAAGAGATGTTTCTGGATTTCTTCTCGTTCGGTCAAGGCCTTACCAATGATGCTTAACGTTTCTTCTATCGTCAGTTGTCGTGGATCAGCAATAAGATCTCCGACGCCAATGCTTTCAAATACACCGAGAAATTTCTGACTATAACTAATTCCAATTGCAGGAATTGATTGTGAAAGGGCGCCAATGCAAGCATGCATACGGGAGCCAATAAAGAAATCACAGCGGCCTATGATGTACTTGATTTCGTTTTGATCATACAAGCCGCGCACGCAAAAAAGCCTGTCAGGATATTGGTCTTTTAGCCGTTCATAGACTGCAAAAACAGCAAAGCTATCGCTTTCTTCCTGGTCACCAAAAACGTGAGGAACAAGAAGAATATTCGCTTGATTTACCTCAATTAAAGTTTTGATTATGCAATCAATCAGCTCTTGATAATCAACCTTGAGATTAAACATATTTTTCTTGTTGTAACCGCCAAGAAGTAGAAGTCCACTTACATTTAAGCCAACTAATGGTCGAGTAGTGAGTGCGAGATCACTTTCCTGTATCCCTATTAAATCAATATGATTGGGTCTGCGCGGTTCAACGACAAAGCCCATGTCATAACAAAAACGAACTTTGGCGTCATTATCTTTAAGATTGAGTTGCAACCTTGTCTCACGGACACCTTCAATATCTCGAGAGTAGATAATGTCTGCACGACGCATGAGAAATTTGGCTATCGCACTTGATAGTCGACCTTTTAACGGACCTATGGTCTGGGGCAAAAAAATCAGCTTTTTATCCATGACTGTGAGTAAGAGGGGAGGAAAGGCCACATAAAAAAAACGACTTAAACCATAAATATCGCTAAAACTGTCGCCGCCAGATACAGCGACGGCAATATCAGCTTCATTGATAACTTTCAGCCAGCGATTTTTTTCAATGAGTGTCTTACCCAGATTCTGGCCAACGAACTTGGCAAGAATTGCCATAACAAATAAATAAGCGACATTATTTGGTAGAAAGATTTTCCATGAAAATCGGAGATTGACTAAAGGGACTGAGAGATTTTTGCCTGCAACATTAACCTGGGTTGCTATTGATTCTTTGCCATAATCTAAAAAGGAAATATCAGCATCAGCGTACTTTTTTGTCAATATTGTCAGTGCCCCGTCCGCCAATGCCCCAACCCCCATATTGTCGGTGTTAAATGTAGCGCCCAGCACAAGGATTTTTTTCTTTTTCATAGATAGCCCATTACTTTAATTTTCTTTTAGTTTTTCACAATCTGTAAGATACAGGTTATTGGAATTCAATCATCGTCCCTAATTCAGTTCTACACTTTATTGATTCAGAGAATGATAAGCCCTTGTCATACCCTTAGTTTTAGACAACTTCATTCGTGTATCCATACTGGTATGTTGGCAGCGGCTGCCTCGACTTGTTCAGAACCAAGCCAAGCAGGTTAGTCTGCTCCAGAATGTACATGGAATGTTGAAGCTCTTCGGACGTATTCTTTCCATCCTCGACAACGAGTAGCGCGGCATCGGCATAGGGCATCAATACCATCGCATCGTCCGCTGCAAACAGCGGCGGAAGATCTAAAATAATGATCCGGGATTCGTAGCGCGATTTGATTTCTTGAATCAGGCTGATCATTTTTCGGGATGAAATCAATTCCGAAGAATTGTTATCGGAACTTTTCCCGGGCAATACAACCAGGCGCTCAATGCCGGGATTGACTAAAACATCCTCCAATGGAACATCGCTCGTCAGGCAATCGACCAGCCCGAACTCACACTGGAGACCCAGGTATTGGCCCACACTTGGGCGTCTGAGATCAGCATCAACGATGAGCACGCTTTGGTTGCCCTCCATCGCTATGGCAATCGCCAAATTGACGGATATGAAAGATTTTCCAGCCTCTGGGGTCGCGCTCGTTATGGCAAAGCTATTCCAGTTATTTTCCCGCAGTTGCTTGAGGACAGTGGTCCGGAGCACGCGAAAATAATCCGCTCGTGGATCGTTGTTGAGTCCCATAATGAC
>Ga0208758_100270_pt1 | contig 19927 bp, 19 predicted proteins | sample LakWasM116_HOW13_2_FD_183930 | JGI IMG/M metagenome (GOLD analysis project Ga0208758, IMG submission 183930) | Freshwater sediment methanotrophic microbial communities from Lake Washington under simulated oxygen tension - Sediment Metagenome... | ecosystem: Environmental > Aquatic > Freshwater >...
AACCTTGTTCGCCGGTGCATGGCTAGGCGCTCAACTGGTTTACAGGCATGGAGTCGGCACTTTTACACCATAGAAATTTAATCCTTCAATATCACATATATTAAAGCTACTTATTTTATAGGCTGAGCATGAACAACATATTCAAACTTTCCCCGCTCTCTGACACACAATCCACTCAAGATACACGCAAAATCAATATTGATCAGGTAGGAATCAAGGACATCCGCTATCCCATATCAATATTGTTAGCCGATACTACATTACAGACTATAGCCAGATTGACGATGACAGTAGGCTTGCCTTCGCACAAAAAAGGCACACATATGTCCAGGTTCGTCGAACTGCTTGAGCAAGACCGGGGGAGTCTTGACCAGGCCCTGTTCAGAAGCCTCATTTTCGAAATGTTAAAGAAGCTGGGCGCTGCGAGCGGGGAAATCCAGATGGAATTTCCTGCTTTTATCACCAAGAGCGCACCGATCACAGGCGTGAAAAGCAAGTTGGACTATGACGTCATCTGGTCAGGCCATGTGTCGGAATACGGAGTGTATACTTTTTGTATGACCGTCAAGGTTCCGGTCACCAGCCTGTGCCCCTGTTCGAAAGAAATATCCGACTATGGCGCACATAACCAGCGCTCAATTTTATGCATTAAAGTTGAGTCTGATGACGAAATGCCAATAGCTGACCTGATATCGATCGCTGAAAAGAACGCTTCATGTGAAATATATGGCATTCTCAAGCGTCCTGATGAAAAATACGTAACAGAACGTGCTTATGACAATCCGAAATTTGTAGAGGATTTGGTGCGGGATATTGCACTTTCTTTAAATGAAGAAAAAAACATCAGAAGCTATTCCATAGAGGCCGAGAACTTTGAATCCATACACAACCATTCGGCATTTGCCCGTATAACGCGTACCAGAAATATTGCCTGAAGCTGAAGCGGCCTGCACCCCGTGCCATCTCAATCCTCCGAAGCCGGCGACGAAAGAGGGACTCCTGTCCGAGGCGCTATATCGATGCCTTGATCAAGGTAATGGCTGCATTCTTGGCACGGGTGGCCGCCCCAGAGCCGGGGCTCAGCCGCTCTATCAATGCGCCGCCTTCAAAAATGATCGTTAATTGCTGGCCCAGGGTCTGCGCATCTTTCACGCCGGCTATCTGTGCCAGTTTTGACAGGTATCGCTGTAGCTCATTCGACAATTCGACGGAGTAATGATGTACCGGGTGTGCCGGGTCCGGAAACTCTACAGAGCCGATATGGAAAGGCAGGCCATTGAACTCCGGCGTGGAGATCCACTGCTCGTATAAATCACATAATTCAAATAGCACCTCTTTGGAATCCGCTTTTTTGTCTGCGAGCTTTTCGTTGATCCAGGCATAGAAGCGGTTGGATTTCTCTTTCAGGTATTCAATGATCAGTTCATTCTTGCTCGGAAAGTATTTATAGAGCGTTGCCTTTGCTACGCCTGACTCGGCAATGATGGTGTCTACACCGGAGGCGTGAATGCCGCGGGTTTCAAATAAAAGTGTCGCTACCGACAATATTCTTTCACGCATATTTTTCATAATAGGTTCCTTTGATCATTCTTTTGTATTCATGGCGCTACATCGGGCTGTTCATCAGCTTCTGCGGGTACAGGCAATTTGCATAAGTGAGCGCATTCTTCAGGCTGTCTGCCGTATTGATATCAACCTTGCCTTCGTTCACGAACGAGATGAATGCTTCACGTTCCTGCGGCTGCAGCATGGCAGCCTGCGGCAGCTGGCAGTCACCCTGTTTCATTGCCCGGTATAAGGCCACAAGGTTGGAAACGGTTTTACTGCCGGCCTGGTTGATTGAAGCATCTGCAGCGGTATCCAAGGGGTTCATCCCGGCATCTGTCTTGTGATCGGTGCGCGGGTTAAGTAAAACAATGGCGAACCCGAGGATGACGATAATAGTTAGCAGTGATAATGACATCAGCCACCTCTGGTTTTGCCTGGGAGGGGTCAAAAAATCCGTGATGGATTGATTGACCAGCTGCCAGGGCTTATCGGAGCTGTTCTGAACCTGAAGCTTGATTGCGCCTATCACTAAAAAAAGAATCTGGTCGGCCACAATCCCGGCATTGTCCAGTTTCAGCCTGGAGGTTTCGTTTTCGATCAGGTTTTTCAATATCTGGATATCGTCTATTGAAAGATCGGCCTCTTTTCCGTTAACGACTTTACCGACACGCTGCCTGTTCCAGGCGCTCAGAATGCCGGACAGGCCAATCAACCTGGCCACCGGGGATTTGCCTGTTTTCTGGAATTGCCTATTAAAACTATCTGACTTTAGGAACTCGGTGGCCATGATTTTGAACATCTCGAACTATTTGAGAAAAAATACTTGCAATCTGAAAACGAATATAGCAAACTAAAAATGAACAGACCTGTCTGCATACTAAACGATTATTTTGCTAATCGCAACTATAACCCTATTTTTTAAACCCTATTTATTATTCTGAGGAATTTATGAAAACTGCAACGATTGATCATCAGCTTGCTGACTGGCGTGATAAAGCCCTGAAACTGGAATCAGAGGTCAAGAAGGTGATCGTCGGCCAAGATAAAGCGATCAAGCTGATGAACATCGCAATTTTTGCACGTGGCCATGTTTTGCTTGAAGGTGGCGTCGGCGTTGGCAAGACAACATTATTGCAATCGATCACACGCGGCATAGGCGGCGCGTATGAGCGTATTGAAGGTACGGTTGACCTGATGCCGAATGACCTGATCTATCATACCTTCCTTGGTTCGGATGGACGTCCGCAAATTGACGAAGGCCCCTTGCTGCGTGCCGGTGAGAACCTGTCAGTCTTCTTTTTCAATGAAATCAACCGAGCCAGGCCGCAGGTTCACGCCCTGATGCTCAGGGTGATGGCAGAACGGCATGTGACGGCTTTCAGGCGAGAGTACCGCTTGCCGCATATGCTGGTTTTTGCAGACCGTAACCAAGTGGAAAAAAATGAGACTTTTGAAATCCCGTCCGCGGCACGGGATCGCTTCATGATGGAGATTCCGATTGAAATCCCGGAAGACAGGGAGATCCGCAAATCGCTGATATTCAATACACGGTTCCAGCATGCGGAAAAACTCACGCAGCAGGTAGAAAGCGATATCCTGCATTTTGATCAGCTGAATGATTTTTCTGATACTTTGCAAGAACATATCCAGACCAGCGATGTGATTGAAGATTATGCGCTCGACCTGTGGGAAGCCACACAGAACCCTGTGAAATATGGAATCAAGCTGGATAGCGTAGATGTCAGCAAGCTGATACAGGCCGGCGCCAGCCCGCGCGGGATGGGCATGCTGCTTAAAGCGGCAAGGGTGCACGCATGGATGATGCAGCGGGAGAATCTATACCCTGAAGATATTCATGCCGTGTTCCATGAAATCATTTCGCACCGGCTGGCTTTCAACTCCATGTATGAGAGCCGCAGGACTGCCCTGGCGCGTGAACTCAGCGGCCATATCCTGAGCCAGGTTGCCGTGCCGGCCAGGGCATAGCCGAGATGATAGCGAATTACGTAAAGCCTTTTGCTTATTCGATCCCATGGAAATCAAGCAGCGTACACTTCGGTGACCACCGCGGTACACAGCGTGGGTTGGGCGATGAATACCAGGGGAATGTGCCGTTGGTGGATTACCCCGATGCGCGACGCATGGATTTGCGCCAGACCTTGCGCGACCCTTATGAGCAGATCCAGGTAAAAACATTTAACCAGAACAATACCACCCCTTTGTTTGCCATTTGCGACGCTTCCAGCTCCATGCAGTTCGGGGGCAAGCAGCGCAAGCTGGATCTGGCCATGCATGTTTCGGCTTCCATTGCCTATTCCGCCCATGGCATGGGCGACCTGTTCAGTTTTATCGCTTATAACAGTCACGTCATTGAAGATCTGACATTGCCATTAAGTCACCATATATTCCACAGCCTGGAGGTGATTGATCAATTGACGAATTACCGGAGCAAGCTGGCAGGTTCTGAAGGGATCGCAGATGTGCCGATGTATTTAAGCCAGCATCGATCCCTGGTGTTCTGGATTTCAGATTTTCATATGCCGCTGGGGTTGATTGAACAAACCTTGAATGCGATGTCGGCACATCAGGTGGTGCCTATCGTGTTATGGGATGACCGCGAACACCGGAAACTTCCACAGTTCGGATTTGGGAACCTGATTGATCCGGAAACAGGATTGGCGCGCACCTTGTTTTTCAGGAAGACGCTGCGAGACCAGTTTGTTGAAGCGTTTGACAGGAGGCGTGAAGCTCTGGATCGCCTGTTTGCAAAGTTTGATTATCCTGCACTATACCTTCAGGACGAGTTTAAACCTGAGGCTCTCACCAATTACTTCGAACAATACATAAGCTTATGAAGAACTTGATACCCAAATTACTGCTATCCGTCACATTTATTTTCCAGAGTACGTTTTCCAGTGCCGAGAATAATGCAATGTCGATCGTAGAAATCAGCAATCCGGCACGCAGTACCGGCATTCAGATCGGCGACGTATTAAAAAGGAGCGTGACGTTTGAGAGTGCAGCACCGCCGAATATGATCACCAAGGCATTGCCTGCCAAGGGCTCGCGCAATGATGAGATAGAATTGGTTGAATCAAGGCTTGAACGCTTGAAAGAGGGCGCCAAAAACCGATACAGGCTTGATCTGAGCTACCAGGTATTTGCCGGCGCCACAAAACCCAAGGTGATGGCTCTGCCGGCACAAAACATCAGGATATCCGGCACGGAGCAATTAATGTTGCCGGCATGGCACTTCTGGTATTCGCCACTGGTAGACACTGGCATCGCATATGCCAAGGCTAACGTACAGCCGCAGGTGAAACTTCCGGGGATTGACCTCAACCAGCATGCAGTGCGTATGAAAGTGTTTTCGGCCATGCTCATACTGGCATTGTTCGGCCTGGTTTATGTCAATGCAGATACGCGATGGTTACCGTTCTGCAAGGGTAGTTTTGCCCGTGCCTATAAACAGATAAAGCAGCTCAGCAGAAGTAAAGTGCCTGATGCGAACAGGCTTAGAACAGCGCTGTTCAGCTTGCATGAGTCATTTAATAACACCTATGGCAGTAATGTGTTCGCGAATGATATTCATGATTTCATCGCGCAGCACCCCAGGTTCAGGCCATTACACTCGCAGATACTGGAGTTCTTTACATTGTCGAATCAAACACTTTTCTCCCGTCATCCGCAAAGTGATAGTGAATCGCTGTTGAAGCTTCTCGCTATCAGCAAAAGTTTAAGAGATTGTGAAAGAGGTGTTTGATGGCATTGCTTAACCCATGGGCGCTCATTCTGCTGCCTGCTATTTATCTTCCGTTCTGGCTTAAAAGTCGACAGGGCCAGATGTATTCCTGTCTGGATCTAGTGCCGCATGACAAGTTTTCTGATACAGCTAACCTGATTCTGAAGGCCATGACATCGCTGCTTTTGGCATGTATTGTGATTGCGCTGGCATCGCCTCGTGGACCAGACCAGAAAATCAATAAGATTGGTCAAGGTGCGCAAACGGTCATGGTGATTGACCGCAGTGTCAGCATGGATCATCCCTTTGCAGGTGATGCCAGCAGTGGCAGGGCTGCAGAGATCAAGTCGGCAGCGGCCAGAAGGCTGATTACCAAGTTCATTGATTCAAGGCCGGATGACATGATGGGTGTTGTAGGCTTCACCAACTCTGCATTGTATGGCGCCAAAATCACTAATAATCGGGATGCCATTCATGCGGCGATTAATGCTGCAACCAGTTCTGCGATCAATCAAACCAATATAGGCGCTGGCGTGACTCAGGCCGTCAGCCTGTTTGACAGCATCGAAAGCTCAGGTTCGCGAGCAATCATCCTGCTTTCTGATGGCGCCGGCAAAATAAGTCCGCGTGTCAAACATAAGATCAAGGAGACCCTGGAATCCAGAAAACTCAGCCTGTACTGGATCGTATTGCGTGAACCTGATGACATCAGCATATTCTCGGCAAGTAATAGCCAGTTTGCGGAAGGCTCGGAACCTGCCCCAATAGAATTGGACAAGTTCTTCAAGTCACTCCGAATCAAATACAAGGCTTATGAAGCTGATAATCCTGCCGCCTTGCAGTCAGCGATCCAGGATATCAATACGCGGGAGAAAAAGAAGATTCAATATTCGATCTCCATTCCTGGACACGATTATTCAACCGATTTTATTGTGATCGCTCTGTTCTTGAGCTTGTTGATTTTAATTGCTAAAAATTTGAGGGTACATTCATGGCAAGACGCATAAATATCATTAATGCCGCATTGGCAGCTTTATTGCTGGCTGGCCTGGCTGGCACTGGCTATGAAGTCTATCAGTACCGGAATATCCAGCGCATCAATGCTACGCTGCATGCCGGACAGGTGTTGAAGGATGATGCATACCCGTTACACGCCAAGTTCTCTGCGGCTTATTTTCAGGGCAGCAAGGGTGACTATAAGCATGCGGTGCAGTCTTTCGGCCAGGCGCTGGAACTGCAATCAAAATCCGGCAGCCCTGATGCCGCGCAGCAAGGACGCATTCAATTCAACATTGCAACCAATCTGTTTTTGCTTGGCTTGAGCCGCGATTTAAATGATGATGGATCACTCAAGGAAGAATCTAAATACAGCTTCACGCAGGCCAAAGCCGCATATGAGCAGTCGCTGCGGTTAGACCCGGAGGACCGCAGGGCCAAATTCAACCTTAGCCTGCTGAATTCAGTCACCCCGACCAACATGAAGAACGCACCTAAAGACCAGACTGGTGTTGAGCTCAGCAATCTGCCGGTTGGTTTGCCATGAATCAGTACATATCCATACTGAAGAGTCACTATGAAAGCTTGCTGTTGATAGCGGCTGCATTGTTATTGCTGCTTGCAATTTACAAGCCGCAGATTCAGCTCAAGCAGGATGTACACAATTACCTGCTGATTGCTGATGTATCGCAGAGCATGAATGCACAGGATCTCAAGCTGAATAATCAGGCAGTCAGTCGGATGGATTACACCAAACATCTGATGAAGCGCGTTGTTGAAACCTCATCTTGCGGAACTTATATCAGCTTAGGGGTGTTTGCGGCAGAAAATGTCGGCTTATTGCTGATGCCGCTTGAGGTTTGTGCAAATTACGATGTGATTACGGACTCCATTGATCATCTTGAATGGAGAATGGCATGGCGCGGCAATAGCAGGCTAAGTTTTGGCATTAAGTCAGCCGAAAGCATGTTTGATTACTTGAATATCCCGGCCACCATGCTTTTCTTTACCGATGGAGACGAGGCGCCCAAAGTCAATGCGATCAACAAGCTGGACCTCAGCAGTGTGCAGATCGGCAAGAATCTATTGTTCGTTGGGGTGGGCGGGCATCAGCCTGTACCTGTGCCTAGATACAACTCAAGCAATAAGTGGGTAGGTTATTGGTCATCGGACACTAAAGAGAACTCGGCAGGTGCGGTCGGGGATACCTACAGCGATACCAGTAAGGATGAACCAGACCCTATTGTGGCCTATGCCGAGTTTGACCGTTATCTATCGCAGCTTGATTCCGATTACCTGAAACAAGTATCGGCAGAAATCAAGGGCGGCTATATTGAAGGCCAGGATAGCCCGGAGTTCTATTCATACATTCAGTCCCAGAAGCCATCTGCCAGTTTTGTGACGGCATATTCACTGAAATGGCTGTATCTGACACTGGCAATCCTGATGGTGCTGCTCATTTATCTGCCGGACATGCGCTCGTTCAGAATACGCAGTCCATTTAAATATGGCAGCAAATAGCCACCGCTTGCAGGCCTGAACGCATCGCGCTTCAGGTTTGCACGCAACAGCGCTATGCCTCCACTTTAACTACCGTGTGCACCAAGGGAGGCTCAATGCTCCCTTGGATTATCTCTGCGGCAGCGGGACAGGCGCAATCTATCCATCGGGCAGCACTAAACTGCCCGATCGCGGTAAACCGCTACCAGATGCTGTAAATCTGGCCGGTCTGGTGATCGATCCATGCCGTATATCCGAGAGAGCGCCAGCTGGCGCCGAAACTGACTGCTTTTGTGGATTTCCTGTAAAAAGAACTGCGACCATAGTTGAAGTTGCATGCCTGCATCCTGCTGGCAGCACACTTGGCATTGCCCGAGAATATCCAGCCTGGTACAGCCGGTGTGAGCAGCCTGGATCATTGGAAAGGCTCTGGATATCAGGGTTTGCTCGCGGTAAGCCGGATAGGGGAACTGGCAATGGACAGCCGGATGGCGGTAGAAGTATTTGATTCATCCTTCTTAGTGAGTACCTCTTAGGTATGATTGTGGGTTTGATCGAGAAACGATTTAATACAAACACTTTCTAGTGAACCCTTAAGGAGAATTTCAATGAGTAAACCGTTTCAATTCAAAAAACAAGCTGTTAAAGATGTGCAGCCATCAATGAACGTAGCAGGTGTGCCAGCATTTTTAGGCGACACTTTTGTTTCAGCAGACAAAGACAAAACAATCTGTGCTGGTTTCTTCCATCTGGACAAAGGTAATCCTCTGGTTTATGAGTATGATTACGAAGAAATGAAGATCGTTGTTGAAGGCACATTCGTTATTTCTGATGAAACTGGCCAGAAAGTAACTGCAACTGTTGGTGACGTGCTTTACTTCCCATCAGGCTGCAAAGTTACATTCAGCACACCTGACCGTGCAGTAGGTTTCTTCTGCGGTCAACGCGCACCTTTATAAGATTGATCGCTGATTAATCTGTCATAAAAATGCTCTGCGCTGCTACAGCATCGCAGAGCATTTTCGCTATGGAACCAGGCGTTTGCCTGTCGCCAATCAAGCGTATCATGCCTGATGCAGGTGCTTTCCTGCACTCATCATCCAGTTAAATTTATCCTTTTTTATCCCATCTCGCCAGCTATCCATTCTATGGGCTGTTTCTGATAAAACAACTAATCCAAACGGAGTAATCCTTAGTGACGATTGTCACAGGATGCCGTAAGTCCGAAAATTCAGTTGTAAGTTTTGACTACACGTCATCTCCCAACTTACTACGAAGTTGAACTCCCTTGGGGGGCATTGCAATATTGCATATTTTGTATTTGCCCCCTTTTTTTTTAGCCATGGATCACTTCGTATGTATTGACCAAAGTTAAATCTGAAACCCGTTTGCTGCCAGTAAAGTTATTGAAGAGAGAGAATAATTATGAATTCGCCAATAGGTTTTTCAATAGAAGATGTGCAAAATTTGGTTGATATACGTCAGCTTGCGATTGATAAAGTCGGGATTAAATCCATACGCCATCCGGTCAGGATCAAGGATAAAACCGGAGAAGCGCAGCATACGGTTGCAATGTTCAATATGTATGTGCATCTGCCGCAGCATTTAAAAGGCACGCACATGTCCAGGTTTATTGAGATCCTGAATGGCAGCGCCCATGAGATTTCAATAGACAATTTTTATAAAATGCTAAAGGACGTCGCAGTAAGGCTTGAGGCGGAATCCGGCCATATAGAAATGGCGTTTCCGTATTTCGTGAATAAATCAGCACCGGTCTCCGGCGTCAAGAGCCTACTGGATTATGAGGTGACTTTTATCGGTGAAATCACCAAGGCCTACCATGATGTGAAAGTCAAAGTGCTGATTCCGGTCACCAGCCTTTGCCCGTGCTCCAAGAAAATATCGGCTTACGGCGCGCATAACCAACGCTCTCACGTGACGGTAACGGTCGCGCTGAAAGACTCCATGTGGATAGAGGATATTATCCGCATAGTGGAAGCGCAGGCTTCGTCAGAGCTGTATGGTTTGCTGAAGCGCCCGGATGAAAAGTATGTGACGGAACTCGCGTACGACAACCCGAAATTTGTGGAAGACATGGTGCGCGACATTGCAGCCGCTTTTTATAAAGAAGCGCGCATCAAGAGCTTTACGGTTGAATGCGAGAACTTTGAATCGATACATAACCACTCTGCTTATGCCTGCATAACAAGCCAGAATTGATAGCGAGCACATCATGAATAATTTCGTCAGCGCCAATTTATTAGAGCAGAAGAAGCCGATCCCGGGCATGGATCTGTATCTTAAACGCAGCAAATCCATCAGCCCAATCACGGAAATCATCGAGGAAATACGCCAGGGCCGCATGGTGGTGCTGCTGGATGACGAAGACCGTGAAAATGAAGGCGACCTGGTCATGGCGGCGCAGTATGTGACGCCTGAAGACGTGAATTTCATGGCCAAGCATGGCCGCGGGCTGATATGCCTGACGCTCACTGAAGAACGTGGCAGGCAACTGAACCTGAGCCCGATGGTGACCCGCAACGGCACCAAAATGGGCACAAACTTCACGGTTTCAATCGAAGCTGCGGAAGGGGTCACTACCGGAATCTCAGCGGCAGACCGGGCGCATACCATACAGACGGCTGTGCATGTCAATGCACGTCCGATGGACATTGTCAGCCCTGGACATGTATTTCCGCTGATCGCACAGAAGGGCGGTGTGCTGGTGCGTGCCGGCCATACCGAAGCAGGCTGTGACATCGCCAAGCTGGCCAATCTCGATGCTTCGGCGGTGATCTGCGAGATCCTCAAAGATAACGGGGAAATGGCGCGCTTGCCTGATCTGCTGGATTTTGCGACCAAGCATGACCTTAAAGTCGGTACGATTGCCGATCTGATCAATTACCGAAGCCAGACCGAATCCCTGGTAAAACGTGTTGCGGAAAGGCAGATCGAAACCCCTTTCGGTCCGTTCCAGTTGGTTGCCTATCAGGAATCTATTGCCAATGAAACACATCTGGCGCTGATTAAAGGCGAGATTACTGCGGATAAAAGCGTGCTGGTGCGTGTGCATGAGCCTTTATCAATCCTGGATTTACTCGATGCCAGCAACAAGAGCCATAGTTGGAGCCTGCCTGATGCGATGCAGATGATCAGCCAAGCGGATGCAGGTGTAATCGTGATGTTAAGACGTGACGAGAAAAGTGAGGATGTCATCCATGCAATTAATTCAGCAAATTTCCCAGCTAACAATCAATACACGCTCAAAGATTACGGAATTGGTGCGCAGATACTACGAGATCTGGGAGTGGTAAAAATGCGCCTGATGGCCGAACCGCGCAAAATGCCGAGCATGACAGGCTTTGGTTTGCAGGTTACGGAGTTTGTTGCCCTCTAGCGTGGCTGTATGCCATCGCTGATGGTGTACATGGTTGAGTAAAACTGCCAGTCAGGTTGCACTGGCTCGGTCCGCAATCAATGCCTGCGCCAGCTTTGGCCTGAGTAATGCCTGCGTGAGTAACCGCTGCCGGCGACTCATCAGGTTTGGCCGATGCGTCGGCCACGTAATATATGGAAATTCAGATTCAGTCATATTATTCCTCACCTCTTTGCAAGGGGAGGGTTAGGGGGTAAAGCACTGTGTAGTGCAGCAGGCGCCCCCCATCCCTACCTTCCCCCTGCTTGGGGGAAGGCGTGAAGCCGCGCAGATTTGGGTGGCTCATGGGTTTAATTCTCAGCTGAGGGTCGCCTAATAAGCCTCCGGGGCTTGCCTGGCACCTGGGCTCACTCAGGTGCTTTCGGTTTTTTCAGGCTGGTTTATGGCTTGTTCATTCGCCGGATGACAGCACGAATATCCGGGCACAGATCAGGCAAACGGCACTTGCCCCGCCAATGACCAGAAACGCTAGTACATCAGCGCCTGCATAACCCCAAAAACTACTCATTTTCCACTCCTTCGTTCATCTGTTTGATAATCATCTGCCAGGCTGGTTTTTGTGTTGCGTTGCAATCGGCTTTTCAGGGTATTGTTTTAGACCCATTGTTTTAAACCTATGGTTTTCAGCCTATCGTTTTCAACCAGCCCGATCCTAAAATAGGGTGTGCTGTGTTTAAAATGCGGAGGGCTAAGGCAGCAGCAGCCCGGTATCTACCATCCGCGAAACGCCGAAATCAGACAGTTTGTACTTGAAGCGCAGCTTCGATTGCTTGCCATCGGTTTCCAGTTTTTCTTCAATCCTCTGTATCAGCCCGGCTGCCGATAGTTCATCGAGGGCGATGTTCAGGGTTTTCTCCCTGAACGCACCGGTTTCGCTGTATTCATGCAGGGCTTTTCTGGTGAGCTCATAATCCCAGAGTGATCCAGACCTGCTGAGCGTGGTTAACAGATAGCCTTTTTGATGCAGTTTCATTCATGTGCTCCTTACTGGTCGACATCACGTAGATTGGCAATGGATTCGGCTGATTCACTGAACATGACAAAGCTGCCTAATATCGTGAAAATAAGCCCTAGTACGAAATACCATTCCGGAAGCTGCAAGGTGAACGCAGCAATAAAAATCAGTGCAAACACCGCGTAGAGGTTGCCTATCGCTTCACCGCGCCCAACCCCGATCAGGCTGAAGCTCTTGTAGAACGCCGTGTAACAGTAGGCGTGGCATGCCGCCGCCAGCAATATCCACAGCATGGCCTTGCTATGCGTGACGGTATTGATCACAAGCTCTGCAATTGGCAGGTCCGTGAGCAGCGCCAGTGCCGGCAGTATCAGCATGCCCCAGAATAATATTTCAAAAGAAAAGCGGCAGTGTATGCCTACATCCGGATCGGAAACATCCATCGCCCTGGCTGCGACTGCGCCTTCGGTTCCCCAGCCGATTGCGGACATGATGCCGCCGAGATACCCCAGCCAGGCATTCGGGTTGCTTGCGTTCATTTCACCGAACAGGCCGGGGCCGTAGATGATCATGCCGCCAAAAATGATGATGCACATGCCGATCGCCGCACGCCTGGAGATTTTTTCTTTGTACCATAACCTTGCGATAATGGCGCCAATGACCGGATAAAACAGAGACGAGATTGCGGCAAATACCGGCCCGATAAAACCCATGGCCATATAGGAACCGAAAATTGCCAAGGGGCCGCCACACAGGGAAGCCAGCGCATACCATTTGGATATGGACCTGAACCTGACGATGGTGCGGCCATAGTCCTTGACCTTGCCCAGCACCGCATTCCAGAGCAGTAAGAACAGGAACACCGTGATCGCATGTATCCAGGTCATGACCGCTGTTGCCGTCAGGCGCATGGATTGCTGGTCAACCGCAATCTCCGAGTATGGGAATTCGGACCAGAGTGCGGTACCCGGCACATACCACGCGCCCCATAATATGGCTGTCCATAATGCCCACATGAATCCCCAGCGCTGGTTGTGCGCGTAGTGTTTGTGCAATGCCAGGCTTAAGCCCGCATTGGAAGATATGTTTGCCATATTAAATATACCCGATGCTGATCAATGGAAAATGGATTTCGGCTGGCCGTTCGCTAGTCGCTGCGATTGACGAGCGCGTTGGCAATGGTGGTAAAGTTTGCCATCAGCTTGAGTTTTACCTCAGCGTTAATGCCGACCTGGTCAATCGCCATATCCATGCATTTGAGCCAGATGTCTTTTGCTTCGCTGTTAATCTCTACGTGTTCGTGCATTAGCCTGACATTTGAATGGCCGTGTTTCTCAACATACAGTTTCGGACCGCCTAAAAAACCCGACAGGAAATTGAACTGCTCCACGCGGGAGTGCGCGATGCCGTTTCCGCGCAGATGCAGCAGATGCAATTTGGTTCCTTCCGGATGCTGTTCAACCAGGTCGTAGAAGACCTGAACCAGGTTTTGTACGCCATGCTCGCCGCCGATGGAGTCGTAGAGGGATTTTTTTTCTACTGCATGATGAGAACTTGTATGGTTTATCATGTTTTTATTCCAGTCTAGGGTTGGTTATCAATAACGCAAACGCAGCAGCCTGTTTGTTTGTAGCCTGGTTACCGGGTTTGTTTATCCGCTTTATATATCAAGTACATACGGCACATACTAAACAGTATGCACAGTATTAAACATCACCTTGAAGAGGTAACACAAAAGTAGTATCTGCACATGCCGTATGTATGGAGGGGTACGTCTATATTGCCGTAAGGGTGCAGCTACCACTTAAAGAGTAATCCGTAGTGGTGATTGCAGGCGGGCGGTGATTGCTATCAAATGACTCGTGCATTTAGGAGTTTTGTAGTGATTCCGTATGTTCAGGTTGATTAAGTAGCAGGTTGTTTAAGTAGTAAGTAGTAAGACTAGATTCTTTCGCTTTACCCGGTTGCATTGAGGTCATCACAAGCTATGTATGACCAGATGTTGAAAATTATTTTTTGAAGGGGACTTAAATTGAGCTCAAATTCGTCAGTTGATGCAATTTCAGCTGATCTTTCCGAGAACGTCGTCGTACAAAATGCGACGTTACACAGAAAGATCGGCTGGCAAGGTGCATTTTGGGTGGCAAGCGGCGTTCCGGCGCTTGTTCTGTTTTCAATCGGCGCGATTGCCGCCACTGTTGGTAAGCCTGCTTGGATGATATGGGCGATATCAATTACCTTTGGTTTTATACAAGCTTTTACTTATGCCGAGATTGCCGGATTGTTTCCGCATAAGTCGGGCGGTGCATCGATTTATGGTGCTGTTGCATGGGTAAGGTATAGCAAGTTCATCGCGCCGGTTTCCGTATGGTGTAACTGGTTTGCCTGGTCGCCGGTACTCGCGATCGGTTCCGGGCTCGCGGCAGGCTACATGCTGAGCGCGCTGTTTGCACCCGATGCCGTGATCAATACCTGGCAGCTGACTTTGCTGGATCTGAGCGCGATCAAGGCCGGGCTGGCGCTGAGGATTAACGCGACGTTTATCCTGGGTGCTTCGGTATTGCTGACGGTATTCTTTATTCAGCATGGCGGTATTCTGCGTTCTGCAAGAACCACGATGATACTTGGCGTTATCGCGTTGATTCCGCTGATGCTGATTGGCCTGGTGCCATTGATCACCGGTGATACTGCGCAGGCAAACTTCTTCCCGCTGGCACCGCTGGCGCACGATGCCGCAGGCAACGTGATCGATGGCGTGTGGGGTATCGAAGGCTGGAAGCTGATGGCTGGCGGCCTGTTCATTGCGGCATGGTCCACTTATGGTTTTGAAACAGCGGTTTGCTACACACGTGAGTTCAAGAACCCGAAATCAGATACCTTCAAGGCTATTTTTTATTCCGGTTTGCTGTGTGTCGCGGTGTTTACATTGGTGCCTATCGCTTTCCAGAGCCATTTAGGTTTAGGTCAGATGGTAACGCCGGCTGTTCTGGATGATGCCGGTGCCGTGGTTACGCCAGCTGTGTACAGCGGCATGCTGGAGGCTTCCATCTATAGCGGCATGGGGGTTGCTGCGGCATTCTCTGACATTGTGGGCGGCGGTAAATTTATCGGTAACCTGATGATTATTATGATGGTATTGGCTTTGCTGCTGTCTATCATGACGTCAATGGCCGGTTCCTCACGCACTTTGTACCAGGCTTCTGTGGATGGCTGGCTGCCTAAGTACCTGTCACGGGTCAATGAGCATGGCGCACCTACCAGCGCAATGTGGACGGATCTTTGCTTTAACCTGATCTTGCTCATGATGTCTGATTATGTGTTTGTGCTCGCGGCATCCAACATCGGCTACATCATCTTTAACTTCCTGAACCTTAACTCAGGCTGGATCCACAGAATGGATCGTCCAAACTGGGAGCGTCCGTATAAAGCACCTTTGATCCTGATTACTCTGGGTGGCATACTGGGTTATGTCAACCTGGCGATCATGGGCCTGGGCGCTGACGTATGGGGCGACGGCACGCTGAAAACCGGTTTGGTGTTTGCTGCATTGATCATTCCTGTCTTTATCTACAGGCACTATGTTCAGGATAAAGGCGTGTTCCCTAAACAGATGCTGGAAGACATGCATATCGACGGGCACGAAACAGGGGTGACCAACCGTGCCGGCGTCCTGCCATACCTGGCGATCGCCACCGGCGTAGTTTTGGTCTGGTTCATGCACAGTCTGTAGTCTCAGCACACGAGGCTCGCACCTGGGTGGGCTGACCGTGTTCAATAGAAAAGGGCGGAGATGTGAATCTCCCCCTTTTTTCACTGGTATTTGTGCCGTTGCGGCTAGTAATACCTAGGTAGTAAGCCATGAGTGTAATTGTGTCTCCGCGGCATCGCGATGAGAATGGCAGGTAAGTTAATTCCATTCACACAACCGGAGATGAAAAAATGGCACGCGATCCAAAACACGACATTTTGTTTGAACCAATCCAGATTGGTCCTAAAACATTACGCAATCGCTTTTATCAGGTACCGCATTGTATTGGTGCTGGTTCAGATAAACCTGGCTTCCAGGCAGCGCACCGCTCAATGAAAGCTGAGGGCGGCTGGGCAGCGATGAATACCGAGTACTGCTCGATCAACCCTGAATCAGACGATACACATCGTTTGTCAGCACGTATCTGGGACGAAGGCGACGTGCGCAATTTACGCGCAATGACTGAAGAAGTCCACAAATACGGCGCATTGGCTGGCGTAGAGCTATGGTACGGCGGCGCACACGCGCCAAACATGGAATCCCGTGCTACGCCACGCGGCCCAAGCCAGTATGCATCAGAATTCGAAACACTGTCCTATTGTAAAGAAATGGACTTGAGCGACATCGCCCAGGTGCAGCAATACTATGTAGATGCCGCTAAGCGTTCACGTGACGCCGGCTTCGACATCATTTACGTTTATGGCGCGCACTCATACCTGCCGCTGCAGTTCCTGAACCCATACTACAACAAGCGTACTGATAAATACGGCGGCTCATTGGAGAACCGTGCGCGTTTCTGGCTGGAAACTCTGGAAAAAGTGAAACGTGCCGTGGGTGACGAGTGTGCGATTGCAACGCGTTTTGCGGTGGATACCGTATATGGTCCAGGCCAGATCGAAGTTGAAGTGGACGGTATGAAGTTCGTTGAGCTTGCCGATCCGCTGCTGGACTTGTGGGACGTGGATGTTGGCGATATTGCAGAGTGGGGCGAGGATGCAGGACCATCACGTTTCTACCAGCAAGGTCACCAAGTGCCTTGGACCAAGTTCGTAAAACAGGTATCTAAAAAACCGGTGTTAGGCGTTGGCCGTTTTGTTGATCCTGAAAAAATGACTGAAATCGTGACTAAAGGCTATGCCGATATTATCGGTTGCGCACGTCCATCGATTGCAGACCCATTCCTGCCACAAAAAATCGAGCAAGGCCGTTACGACGACATCCGTGTTTGTATCGGTTGTAACGTTTGTATCTCTCGCTGGGAAATCGGCGGACCTCCAATGATTTGTACTCAAAATGCGACAGCAGGTGAAGAATATCGCCGCGGCTGGCATCCAGAGAAATTCCGTCAGACCAAAACTAAAGATTCAGTATTGATCGTAGGTGCAGGTCCATCCGGTTCTGAAGCGGCTCGTGTATTGATGGAAAGCGGTTACACCGTTCACTTGACAGATACAGCTGAAAAAATAGGCGGTCATCTGAACCAGATCACTACCTTGCCTGGCTTGGGTGAGTGGAGCTATCACCGTGATTACCGTGAAACCCAGATCAACAAACTGGTTAAGAAAAACAAGGAAAGCCAAGTTGCATTAGGCCAGAAACCGATGACAGCTGATGACGTGCTGCAATACGGCGCGGATAAAGTGATTATCGCAACTGGTGCCAAATGGAACACAGACGGTACCAACTGTCTGACACATGAAGCCATTCCAGGTGCTGACGCTTCATTGCCTGATCAGCTGACACCGGAACAAGTCATGGAAGGCAAGAAGAAAATCGGTAAACGCGTAGTGATCCTGAACGCTGATACTTATTTCATGGCACCTAGCCTGGCTGAAAAACTGGCCACGGATGGTCATGAAGTGACGATCGTGTCTGGCGTGCATCTGGCTAACTACATGCACTTCACACTTGAGTATCCAAACATGATGCGTCGTCTGCACGAGCTGCATGTTGAAGAACTGGGTGACCACTTCTGCTCAAGGATCGAGCCAGGCCGTCTGGAGATCTACAACATCTGGGGTGACGGTTCAAGACGTACTTACCGTGGTCCAGGCGTTTCTCCACGCGATGCCAATACAACGCACCGCTGGCTGGAATTTGATTCACTGATCCTGGTAACAGGCCGTCATTCAGAGTGCACATTGTGGAACGAGCTTAAAGCACGTGAATCAGAGTGGGCCGAGAACGACATCAAAGGCATCTACCTGATTGGTGACGCTGAAGCACCGCGTCTGATTGCTGATGCAACTTTCACTGGTCACCGTGTGGCGCGTGAGATTGAAGAAGCTAATCCACAGATTGCTATCCCATACAAACGTGAAACCATCGCTTGGGGTACACCGCATATGCCAGGTGGCAATTTCAAAATCGAGTACAAGGTTTAGTGTACAAGGTTTAAACCATGATTGATGCATGGTCGCCGATGCTAAATCGGTGGCCATGCCCAATCAATAAAGCATTTATCCCAGTTGGAAATATTAAGTTGTAAGTCTTAAGTTTCAAATCGTAAGTTACAAATTGTCAGTTTCAAGTTGCCTCAGGGCTATACGGATTTAATTAAATTAAAAAATAGGTGATACATATGAATGATCCTACAGAAATCACTAGAATACTTTTCCAGGACTTTAACCCTAAGGCGATCTATTTATTTTACGCAATCGGCTATCTGGCCATTGCCGTGTTTATTTATGGTGTTTATGTACAGATACGTAAATACCGTCGTGGCAAGCCTGACGGCTCATGGAACGAATTGTTCCAGCGTTTTGTTGAAATGGTTAAAACCATGGCGACACACCGCACACTGGTGCGCCGCGACAAAAGTGCAGGCCGTGCCCATGGCCTGATATTCTTCGGTTTTGTGCTGCTGTTCATTGGCACTGCAACCATCACCCTTGAGTACGACATTCTTGAGCCTTTATTCGGCGTCAAGTTCTGGTACGGCAATTTTTACCTGCTGTTCTCGCTGATTCTTGATCTGGCAGGGGTGGGTGTCATTGCAGGTCTTATTTACATGATGTACCGCCGTAAATGGATGCACCTGCCTAAGCTGGATTACAAACGCGTCGACAGGCAGGAAGGCGACCCGGATTTTGATCGCAGCGAATACCGCCGCGAAGACTGGGCATTCCTGTGGTCATTCATCCTGATCGGCATCACCGGTTTCGTACTGGAAGCGACACGCCTGGTATGGCTGAGCGATAGCCCTAATGTGTGGGACTACAGATTCTGGTCTCCGGTCGGTGCGATACTGGCGCATATCATGCAGGCATTGGGTCTGACAGCTGAGGGTGCCGGCTCATTCCGCCCAGTGCTGTGGTGGTTCCATGGTCTGCTGTCACTGACCTTTATCGCGTGTATTCCGTACACAAAGATCAAGCATATCTTCACCGCTGCGTCTTCATTGATGTTTAAAGACCCGCTGGCCGGCAGAAGGCTGCCGCGCATTCCGGATGACCAGAAGACCGCGGGTTACAAAACCATCACTGACCTGACCTGGAAGAACCTGCTGCACCTGGATGCCTGCACCAAATGCGGCCGCTGCCAGGAAGCCTGCCCGGCCAATGCCGTGGGTGCGCCGTTGTCACCGCGTGATGTGATCCTGTCGCTGCGTGAGTTTGCAAATAAAACATTAAGCGCTAAAGAACTGCCGAAAGAAGCCGAGCTGGATATTCACGGTAAAGATGTGGGTCAGGTGTTCATGGAAACATTATGGTCATGCAGAACTTGCCTGGCCTGCGTGGAAATCTGCCCGGTAGCCGTTGAACACGTGCCTATCATCGTGCAGATGCGCCGTAACCTGGTTGAGGCTGGCGAAATGGAACCTATCCTTGAGAAAACATTGCAGACGATTCATAAAACCGGTAACTCATTCGGTGAATCCAAGCGCAAGAGAGCAAGCTGGGCTAAAGACCTGCCGTTTGAAATCAAAGACGCAAGGAAAGAACCGGTCGATATTCTCTGGTTTGTGGGCGACTACGCTTCATTCGACCCGCGCAACCAGAA
>Ga0208758_100276_pt1 | contig 19616 bp, 22 predicted proteins | sample LakWasM116_HOW13_2_FD_183930 | JGI IMG/M metagenome (GOLD analysis project Ga0208758, IMG submission 183930) | Freshwater sediment methanotrophic microbial communities from Lake Washington under simulated oxygen tension - Sediment Metagenome... | ecosystem: Environmental > Aquatic > Freshwater >...
TCAGCCTGATAAACTCATAGCCGGCAATCAGGCCGGTACCGAATTTTTCGATGATCATGATCCATGACCACCCCGTGAACAGGCTGAATCCAACCACGAACATCAGCAGCAGGAACATGCTGGAACCGACATAACCAAACAGGCTGCGCAAACCGCCATCAACCGCAGAACCCAGCATGCCGCCAGGCGCAAGCGGCAGGCTCGTCGGCAGCGTCAGCAGGTGGCCGGCTTCAAGCGCGCTTGAAGCCAGCAGCAGCAAGGCGAAGCCGATAAAATTAAACAGCAGGAACGGCTTCTCGCCCTGGTCCACCGCCTCCAGCTCCAGGTATACAAACCACATGGCATAGAATGCCAGCACCGCCCACCACCACGCCGAAAAACCGAACACATACAGCAGCAGGTCAGACAGCCAGGCACCGACACTGCCGCCGCTGTTATTGATAACCGCATTATCCGGGGCCATGTGTGACCAGGAAGAATCATCCGGGTGATAGGTAAAAAGAATGACCGTAATGTAAAGGCCAACCAGCACCAAACCCAGCCACCAGGCCTCTTTTATAAGCGTTTTGGCCAGTGCGTTTGATTTAGCGGCTTCAGCCTCGCGCCTGGCATTGACCGGTTTGGATTTTTTGAAAAACAAGATAGCAAAACCTTAGCTTATTTACTGTTGGATTTAATTATAGCAGTATCAAAGTCAGTGCGTAGCGATTAGAATATCAAACTGATTTCAACTGTAAATATCATGGAGTAACGCAATGGATATCGGTATAAAAGAACAGGATAGAAAAAACATCGCACAGGGTCTGTCACACCTGCTGGCAGACACTTATACACTTTATCTTAAAACACATTATTTTCATTGGAACGTGACAGGCCCCATGTTCAACACCTTGCATTTGATGTTTGAGACACAGTACAACGAACTTGCACTTGCGGTTGACCTCGTTGCTGAACGCATCCGTGCATTGGATGTCTATGCTCCAGGTACTTATCGCGATTTTGCCAGACTGACTTCCATCAAAGAAACCGAGTCCGTACCAAAAGCACAGGACATGATTGCGGAGCTGGTGGCAGGTCACGAAGCGGTGTGCCGCACAGCGCGCAGCGTATTCCCGAGCGCCGACAGCGCATCCGACGAAGCAACTGCAGACCTGCTCACACAGCGCCTGCAAGTGCATGAAAAAACGGCATGGATGCTGCGCAGCTTGCTTGAAAAATAATACTGATTTTAGTTTTACGTCATTCCGGCGGAGGCCGGAATCCAGACAAATCACTTAATTGCATAAAACTGAGCATGCGGGAGACAATTTTTTATTCGTTATTTTGAGATTATTAATCACTTAAATTACTACTCTATACACCACCTTGCCTAGATTCCGGCCTCCGCACCACAGGCACCCCGATCTGTTAAGTGCTAAAGCACTTGCAAAGTCGTATGCCGGAATGACGGACTTATTGATATTTTTGTTAAAATTTTAGAAAGCAATACACTATGGCAACACGTCACGCCAAATTACTTATTTTAGGCTCTGGCCCGGCAGGCTATTCTGCGGCAGTATATGCAGCACGCGCCAACCTCAAACCCGTGCTGATTACCGGCATCGCACAAGGCGGCCAGCTCATGACCACGACTGAAGTCGATAACTGGCCTGCCGATGCAGACGGTGTGCAAGGCCCGGAACTGATGGCACGCTTCCAGAAGCACGCTGAGCGCTTTAACACTGAAATGATTTTTGACCACATCCACACCACGCACTTGACTGAAAAGCCAATCCGTTTGGTCGGTGACAGCGGCGAATACACCTGTGATGCGCTGATTATCGCAACCGGCGCATCCGCAAAATACCTGGGCCTGGCCTCTGAAGAAAAATTCTCGGGCAAAGGTGTTTCAGCCTGCGCCACCTGCGACGGCTTCTTCTATCGCAACCAGGAAGTTGCAGTGATCGGCGGCGGCAATACCGCGGTTGAAGAAGCGCTGTACCTGGCCAATATCGCCAGCAAGGTGACCCTGGTACACCGCCGTGACAAGTTCAAAGCCGAAGCGATTCTTGTAGACAAACTCATGGCGCGCGTGGCAGAGGGAAAAATCGTACTGGAAACCTTCTCAACCCTGGATGAAGTGCTGGGCGATGACACCGGGGTAACCGGCATGCGCATCAAAAGCGTCAATGACGGCAGCACCAAGGACATCGCGCTGCAGGGCGTATTCATTGCGATTGGCCATAAACCGAACACCGATATTTTTGAAGGCCAGCTGGAAATGGAAGGTGGCTACATCGTGACGCAGATGGGTCGTGCCGGCAATGCAACGGCAACCAGCGTACCGGGCGTTTTTGCGGCAGGCGACGTGCAGGACCATATCTACCGCCAGGCAGTCACCAGCGCCGGTACCGGCTGCATGGCGGCACTGGATGCAGAACGCTATTTAGATCATTTGAAATAAATCGGCTGAAGCCTTCCTGCAAAGCAGGAAGGCTTCACACTCTTCAAGACTTTAGTGATGAAAACGCTCAGCGAACAGATCAAGCAAGTCAAAACGCAAATCAAACAAGCTGAACCCGTAAAAATTGCAGCTGCTGTGACTGAGCCGGTGCTGGCACCGGAAGAGCTGTTCAAGCTGGCAGTAAAAGATGCACGCCCACTGCCTGAAGAATTAAAGCATGCGCGCCTGCATCATTCCCCAAAAAAACCTAAACCCATCCCCAAACAGTTCATCCTGGATGAGCGGCAGGCGCTGGCCGATTCATTATCCGACCACTACATCCCGGCACATGAACTGGAAACCGGCGAGGAGCTGCTATACCTGCGTGACGGACATTCGCCGGATATTTTAAGCAAGCTGCGGCGCGGGCACTGGGTGGTGCAGGCCGCCATAGACCTGCATGGACTGATCTCTGACGAAGCGCGCGCTTATGTCGCCAGCTTTCTCAACGACTGTAAAAAACGCGGCCTGCGCTGCGTGCGCATCGTGCATGGCAAAGGCCTGGGCTCTCGCAACAAGGAACCTGTACTTAAGCACAAGCTGCGCGGCTGGCTCATGCAGCGTGACGAGGTGATTGCCTACGCACAGGCGCGAAAAACCGATGGCGGCAGCGGTGCTGTGATCGTGCTGCTCAAATCCCAGTAAGCATTTCGCTACAAGCCAAGCTCACTCAGGCTGGCGTGACCATCCGGCCGACGCCCCAGTGGCCAGAAGAATTTGCGTTCCGATTCCTTGATCGGCAAATCGTTGATACTGGCATAACGCAGCTCCATCAGGCCATTCGCATCGAACTGCCAATTTTCATTGCCATACGAGCGGTACCATTGGCCGGAATCATCATGCCATTCATACGCGAACCTGACCGCGATACGGTTCAGGTCAAATGCCCATAACTCTTTAATCAGCCGGTAATCCAGCTCTTTTGCCCACTTGCGGGTTAAAAACTCAACGATCTGCGCCCTGCCGGCCGGAAATTCCGCGCGATTGCGCCACTGGCTATCAGGCGTATAAACCAGCGAGACCCGCTGCGGGTCACGGCTGTTCCAGCCATCTTCAGCCAGCCGCACTTTAAGCTCTGCGGTTTCACGGGTAAATGGCGGCAATGGTGGCCGTGCATCTGTACTAGCATTCATCATGAACTCCTTGTGCAAATAAACCAGGTTCGTCAGCCGGCCCAAGGCCCGGCCGGGCTTTAGTTTTCTACCAGGAAACCGCCGCTCTGGCGTTTCCAGAACTGTGAATACAAACCGCCTTTAGACAGCAGTGCGTTATGGTCGCCCTCTTCAATAATAACGCCTTCGTCGAGTATCACCAGCCTGTCCATAGCGGCGATTGTAGACAACCGGTGCGCGATGGCAATCACGGTCTTGCCCTGCATCAGCTCGTACAGGCTGCTCTGGATGACGGCTTCCACCTCGGAATCCAGCGCGCTGGTGGCTTCATCCAGCACCAGTATCGGCGCATCCTTAAGCATGACGCGTGCAATCGCAATACGCTGGCGCTGGCCGCCGGAGAGTTTCACGCCGCGTTCGCCCACATGGGCATCATAGCCGGTACGCCCTTTTGCATCGCGCAGGTTTAAAATGAAGTCATGTGCTTCGGCACGCCTGGCGGCGGCAATCATCTCGGCTTCAGTAGCATCCGGCCGGCCGTAAAGAATATTGTCTCGCACGCTGCGGTGCAGCAGGGAAGTATCCTGCGTCACCATGCCGATATGCGCCCGCAGGCTATTCTGCGTCACGGATTTGATATCCTGTCCGTCGATCAGGATACGCCCGGACTCGATTTCATAAAAGCGCAGCAGCAGGTTCACAATCGTGGATTTACCGGCACCGGAACGCCCCACCAGCCCGACTTTTTCACCCGGCCTGATATTAAGCTCAAACTTATTCAGCAGCAGGCTGCGGTTATTGTAAGCAAAGTCAATCTGGCTGAAATGCACATGCCCGCTGCTGACCTGCAAAGGCTGGGCATCAGGCATATCCACTACCCGGTGCGGCAATGAAAGCGTATTGATGCCATCCTGCACCGTACCTACCTGCTCATACAGCGAAGTCATCTCCCACATCACCCAGTGTGAGATGCCGTTGAGCCTTAATGCCATCGCAGTGACCGCTGCAACACCGCCGACACCTACCTGCCCTTGGCTCCAGAGCCAGAGCGCCACGCTGCCGCAGCTTAGAATCAACAGCATGTTCAGCAGGTGGTTGATGGTCTCGATGCTGCTCACCATGCGCATCTGTTTGTGCACCGTGCCCAGAAACTCATGCATGGCAGTCTGTGCGTAGCCGGCCTCGCGTCCCGCATGAGAAAACAGTTTTACGGTACTGATGTTGGTATAGGCATCGGTAATGCGGCCAGTCATGAGCGAACGCGCATCCGCCTGCTGCTGGGAAACCTTGCTTAATTTGGGTATAAAGTAAATCAGCGCACTGGCATAGAGTACCAGCCAACCCAGAAACGGCCAGATGATCAGCACATTGAAACTGCCGACAACGGCCACCATGGTGGCAAAATAGATCATGACAAATACCAGGATATCCGCAACGATAAACCATACATCACGCACCGCCAGCGCGGTCTGCATGACTTTGGCTGAAACGCGGCCGGCAAACTCATCCTGATAGAAACTCATGCTCTGGTTAAGCATCAGGCGATGGAAGTTCCAGCGCAGGCGCATCGGGAAATTACCCGCGAGCGTCTGGTGTTTCAGCAATGACTGCAAACCGATGAATACGGTGCTGAAGATCAGCACGCCGGCCAGCAGCAGCAAATGGCTTTTTTCCTGCGCCCATAACTGATTCGGCTGCACTTTGCTGAGCCAGTCCACCACTTTACCCATCATGGCGAATAACAAAGCCTCAAATGCCCCGATCAAGGCAGTCAGCAGGGTCATCACCAGGATATAGGGACGCATGCCCTCGGTACAGCCCCAGGCAAACCGCCAGAAACTCTTTGAGGTAGCCTGGATGGACTGGCTAGGAAAGGGATTGACTAGATTTTCAAACCAGCGAAACATAATGTCCGATCAAAATGGCTTAATAATACAGACCGCCTCAGCCGCAATACCTTCGCTGCGCCCGGTGAAACCCAGCTTTTCTGTAGTGGTGGCCTTAACGTTCACCTGCGATAGCGCAATTTCACAGTCAGCGGCGATATTGGCGCACATCTGCGTAGTATGCGGGCTTAATTTGGGCGCTTCACAGATGACGGTGGCATCGATATTGCCCACGCCGAACTGACGTTCTTTAAGCAGCGTTACCACATGCCGCAACAGCTGGCGCGAATCGATGCCTTTGTAACGCATATCACTCGGCGGAAAGTGCTTGCCGATATCCCCCAATGCCGCAGCGCCCAGCAGGGCATCGCAAATGGCATGCAGCAGTACATCCGCATCCGAATGCCCATCCAGCCCTTTCTCATGCGGGATATCCACGCCGCCGATAATGCATTTACGTCCCACAACCAGTGCGTGTACATCAAAACCGTGCCCTATTCTCATGACGATATTTCCTTTTGCATCAGCACTTCCATCAAAGCCAGGTCCTGCGGGTAAGTGATTTTCATATTACGCATGGAGCCTACCACCAGCTTGGGCTGCAAACCCAAAGCCTCTACTGCCTGCGCTTCATCCGTAGGCACGCCATCAAAGCCGGCCAAAGCCTGATGAAGCAGATCGAAACGGAACATCTGCGGGGTCTGCGCCTGCCATAAACCGTCTCTCGGGATGGTCTTTTCTACCCGCGAGTCCGCATTAGACTGCTTCAGGGTATCCGCCAGCGGTAATGCCAGCAAGCCGCCGACATCATCATGCTCCAGCGCATCCAGCAACTGGTTCAATAATGCAACCGTCAACCCGGGGCGCGCCGCATCATGCACCAGTATCCAGTCATCCGCAGCTACATTCGGCCGCATCGCCTCCAGCGTATTCAGCACCGTCTGCGCACGCGTATCGCCGCCCGTGTAATGCAGGTTCAGGCGGCTATGGCTGTCCAGCGTCAGACTGCGCCAGAAAAAATCATCTGCGCTCAAGGCAAGGTTGATACTTGAAATGCGGGGGCAGGCGAAAAATGTCTGAATGCTATGTGAAACGACGGGCTTGCCGCACAAAGGCAGGTATTGCTTGGGAATGGCGGTAGCCATGCGGTTACCGGCACCGGCGGCCGGGATGATAATGTGAAAACGCGCCATATTGAAAATCTGAACATGTTGGAATGATGGCTAAATTCTAACATGGCGCCCCGCACTCTCCCCATTCCGCAGCAACTAAAATACCGGCCAGAAAGCGCCGCCTGAATTTAACGGGTCAGCAGACATGCGGCACGGCGCATTTATTCTCGATCCCAGTATGGCTCCGCACCGAAGCGCTCTACCAGGAAATCGACAAAAGCGCGGATCTTGATCGGCAGGTTGCGTTTTGGCATATACAGCGCATAAACCTGCTGCTTTGTCGGGATATATTCAGACAGGACCGATCTCAGGCGCTTGGCCTGCAGATCCTTACCGATAATGAACGTAGGCAGCAGCGCGATACCAAACCCGCTCAGCACCACTTGCGACAGCGCCTCGTCATCATTGATCCTCAGCTTACCCGAAACCGATACGGAAACCTCGCCGGCAGGGCCGGTAAAACGCCATAAACCGCGCTCACCGGAATGGATATAATCCAGGCAGTTATGCTTAACCAGTTCGTCCGGAGATTGCGGGATACCGAACTCCTCAAAGTAAGCCGGCGTTGCACAAAGTCGACGGCGTATAGGTGCGAGTTTCCTGGCTACAAGCGCCTGCGGCAAATCGCTCGTTACCGAGATCGCAACGTCATAACCCTCTTCAGCCAGGTCAACCACCCTGTCCGTGATCGTCATGTCGATGTCCAGCTCAGGATAACGGCGCAGGAAATCACCGACGGCCGGAGCAATATGCAACGTTCCGAAAGCAACGCTCGCAACGATCTTGAGCACGCCGCGCGGCTGGGTATTCAGGTTATCAATCATCTTATGGGCTTCATCCGCCTCATAACCGATACGCGTGCAGTAATCAAAAAAAGCAGCCCCGACCTCAGTCAGGCTAAGATGCCGCGTGTTGCGGTTGAGCAGACTGGCGCCTAAAGCCTGCTCCAATTTAGCTACAGATTTACTAACGGAAGACCTGGAAACATTAAGCTTTCTGGCCGCGCCAGAAAAGCTTTGCTCATTGACGACGTGCGCAAAAATGATCATCAGATTCAAATCATACATGCGCCTATTGTAGCGTGATAAGAAACAGTCATGTGCATTTATGAGTACTTATTTATTTTGCATGAGCCCATTATCATTCAAGCCTGCCCAGCATGCATGCTGAGCATTTTTTTTTGAAGTTATGGAATCAATATGGAATTAGAAAAGTTAATCATTTCAGATCAGGACTATGCGCGCTTATCCAAACTCAGAGATAGCCAAATACTGGAAGATGAGCTAAGCAGGGCTGTATTAGTGCCTTCCGACCAGGTACCGCCCAATGTCGTAAAAATGAACGCACGCGTCACCTACCTGGACGAAAGCAACGGCACCACCAGGGAAGTCGAGCTGGTCTACCCGGAGGAAGCCGATTCCAGCAACGGAAAGATTTCCGTGCTGACACCAGTAGGCTCCGCTCTGTTAGGCCTGGAAGTAGGCCAGACGATCGAGTGGCTATTCCCAAACCAGCAATCAAGACTGCTGAGGGTCATAAGCGTCATACATACGGCTTAACGATATGCTTGATTTTAAACACACCGAATTAAAGAACAAGACCCTGGTCATTTCTGAGAACGGGTCTTTGTCAGATCACATTGAAAATCTGTTCGCAGACCGTGACTGGCTTGTCGAAAGCATGTCTACGCATTTGATGATCTGGCAAGGGGCCTCATCGGCTATCGATTACCGTTGCGTGATATTTGTGATAGACCAGCATTTCCGCAAGCGTTTCAGCGGGCTGATTACTGAAATGAGTGCAGTGATCAGAAACGCTTCTATGCACACGCCTGTTTATTTACTATTGGAGAATGACGATGACACCATGTTCTCCGCATGGCTCAATCACGTTAAAAAGACATTCAAATTGGCCACTGGCCAGCATGGCCTGCATGAAGCGATACGGAGCATCGTCAGCACGGAAGCGCCATGCGCCTCATAAGCCTTTGCACCTCAAGCGCCGGCACATATCCCTGGCGTTCATATTTTAAAAAAACTTGAACGCCAGGGTCTGCCTGCGCTTATTAAAACCCAATCACATTCCAGATACTACAAGTGCACAGGCAAGTATTCACCAGCTTGCGGCAATGCATGGCCTGCATGCATGTGCCGGGCTGATGCCGGCGGCGTCACCCGGTGTGCACCGCCACCGGCAACGCTGTTAAAAACCGATCGCACGCAGGGGTTAACTCGTGAAATTAATGAAAAACATTCTGATCGCAGTCGATCTCTCAGACCAGCCCTGCCATGCCGTATCGCGAGGGCTTGACCTGGCAAAAGGCTGCAATGCACATTTCAGCATTATTCACACACCAGGGATGAACATGTTTCTGCTTTCGTTACGGCATGCCCTGGGCCATAGAGCCGATAAGCTGACCCGCAAAGCGTTATGTGAACAGATGACGGCACTACGGAACATTGCAGACCTGCCTGCAAAAAATCCTGACAACGGATCCAGCCTTCAATTGGCACAAGGCATGGCGTTATCGGCCATTCCCAGGTTTGCAGATTCCACCGATGCCGACATGATAGTGATAGCGCTCCGCAGGTCATCGCCTGTGCAGCGCATGGTTATCGGCGTTACGGCCACGCACATTCTGCGTAAAAGAAAAGCGCCGTTACTGATCGTAAAAAACCCCTGTAAAAGCGCCTACCAGAACCTGCTGATTTATGTAGATTTTTCGCCCATTACGGAGTTAACCATCAGGATGGCAAGAGAAATAGCCCCGGAAGCAGACATCGTCCTGTTGAATGTTTTTGGCGTGCCGTTTGAGGGCATGCTGCGGCATGCAGGCGTTGCAGAAGAACTGATCTACCGCCACAGGATCGAGGCCAGGGAACGCGCAACACGCCAGATCTGCGCGCTTGCAAACAAGGCGGGATTGGATTCGCATGAGTTCTCAGTCGTCATAGAGCATGGTGATGCTGCAGAAATCATTCTGGAACAGGCACGCTACAACGCCAGCGACCTCGTGGTGATGGGAAAGCACAGCACCCATATTACAGAGTACATCCTGCCCGGCAGTGTTGCAAAAAAAGTGATGGGCGGGGCTATTACCGATGTGCTGCTCGTTGCCGACAAGCAGCGCTTTATCTTAAGCCAGCAGCAAAAACCGCTCGAGGATTAAATGAGCGGCGCTACCTGATAACGTCGCGCCAGAGCCTTTCCATCAGATCGGGAGCTTTCATTTTTTCAATCCACCATTTCAAACCCGCGCCCACTTCCCCGCTGCGCCAGGCCAAGTAAAGCGGCTCCGGCTGCCTTGGCTCTTCCACCTGTTTTTCAACCAGCAGGCCTTTTTCAATCGCATTGCGTGCCAGCGGTTCAGGCAGAAAGCCAAACCCGACGCCAGCCAGCTGGAACTCGTATTTATTACGCATATCAGGCAACGTCAGCGTATCCTGCCCAAAAATCAGGCCTACGGTACGCGGCTGCATTTTACGTACGCTATCACTGACTGCAATCGCCTTGTATTGATACAGCTCGGCCTTGCCAAGCGGTTTGTCGATCGCAGCGAGCGGATGTTGCGGCGAAACCGCAAATACAAACTTGGTGGCGCCGATGATCTCGGCGCTATATCCCCCGCCGGATGGCCCTGCCCCGGCTGCGGCCACGAGCAGGTCCACCCTTCTATCCATCAAAGCCTCCCAGCTGCCGGACAGCGCCTCCTCCGAGAATCTCAGCCGCGTCAGGTTGGCTACTTTGTAAAACTCTGTTATTTCTGCTATCAGCGCTGTCGGGGAAAAAATCGAATCCATGCCGATAGCGAGCTCCGTCTCCCAGCCGCAGGCAACCCTGCGCACCCTGTGCTCAAGGTCTTCTGCCGCCTTCAACAGGTAACGCCCTTCTTTCAGCAACTCTTTTCCGGCGCCGGTCAGCGTGACTTTCGGACCCTGCCGCTCAAACACCTGCACGCCCAGATCCTGTTCCAGCTTACTGACTGTGTACGAAATTGTCGACGGTACTTTGTGCAGCTCTACTCCGGCGCCGGCAAAGGTACCGCAGCGGTCAATGGCATCAAGTATCAGCAGTGAATCCAGGCTTATTCTAAACATTCGAAATTTTCGATCATAAGTTGATAATCTTTCCGTTTTTCATACGGAAACGAGCAGTTCATAATACACATCACATTAACGGGTGGCGATATATTTAAACAATATAGTGTTTCAAATTATCGCATATAGATTAATGAAGATTCAAACAAATAGATCGGCAGACAGGAGTCATAAATCATGTTACAGGTTCTAAGAAACAGCCAGCGCGGCACCGCAGACCATGGCTGGCTGCAATCTAACCATTCATTTTCATTCGGCCATTATTACAACCCGGATGAAATGGGGTTCGGGCCGCTGCTGGTGATTAACGAAGACCGCGTGCAGCCGTCACGTGGCTTCGGCACGCATGGCCATGACAACATGGAGATCATCAGCTATGTGCTGAGCGGTGCATTGGAACACAAAGACAGCATGGGCAATGGCTCCGTGATCAGATACGGCAATGTACAGAGAATGAGCGCCGGCACCGGTGTGCAGCACAGTGAGTTCAACCACTCCACTACCGATCTGGTGCACTTTTTACAGATATGGATCAAACCTGATGTCACCGGCATTGAACCGGGCTATGAAGAAAAGTATTTTGATACGGCATCAAAAGCCGGAAGCCTGCGCCTGATTGCCTCGCCTGATGGCCGTGATGGATCCGTACTGATTCACCAGGACGCGAATATATTTGCATCCATATTGAGCGCTGGTCATCACGTGAAATATGGCCTAGCGCCCGGACGCACAGCATATGTGCACCTGATACGCGGCCATGCTGAAGTGAACGGCATTGAATTAAACAGCGGGGATGCATTAAAGATCAGCGAAGAAACCCTGATTGATTTTAAAAACGCCGCGGATGCGGAGTTGCTGCTGTTCGATCTGCCTTATTAACTTATTCATCAATTTTTAATTCATTATCTTTAGACTCAGGAGTCATGCAATGAACCAGGAAACAATACTAATCGTAGGTGCAGCAGGCAATAACGGCACGGCGGCCATTGAGGCGCTTGTGAATAGAAACGGCAATCATATCAAGGTGCGTGCAGGTGTCAGGAGTGCAGATAAAGCGGCACAGCTTAAAACACGCTTTCCCGCGATTGACAGCGTGCTTTTCAACCTGGACGAACCGGCAACGCTGCAGGCCGCTTTTGAAGGTGTATCCAAGGTGTATATCATCCCGGGCAACGTCGAGAATCGCGCCCAGCATGCCAAGAACGCAATCGATGCGGCAGTTGCAGCAGGCACCGTCAGGCAAGTGGTGCTGTTATCCGTAGTCGGCGCCGAGTGGGAAGCCATCCTGTTTGCGAAACAGTTCCGTGAGGCGGAAAAATACCTGGAAGCCTCAGGCCTGCCCTGGACACACCTGCGCACGATCTGGTTCCAGGATAACTTCTTCGGCTGGGCTGATGGCATTAAAAACGGCACACTGTATTTTGGCATCAGGGATGGCAAACTCGCACCGTTGAATGTTAAGGATATCGGTGAAGCCGCGGCTGTGATCCTGACCACAGACGGCCACACCGGCAAGGCATATAACCTGACAGGCCCGGAACTACTGTCGGGCAATGATATCGCGGCGATATTTGCACGCGTCACCGGCCATGCCGTTGATTATGTATCACCGGATGAAAACTCAACCTATGAGTCACTGACAAGCGCAGGCTGGCCAGTGTGGCAGGCCAAAGGCTTGCTTGAACTGTTTGAAGTGTTTGCATCCAACCAGGCTGCAGTGGTCACCCCTGATGGTGAAGCGCTGCTTGGCAGGCCATTGACCAGGCTTGAGGACTATATAAATGCCAACAAAGAGGCGTTTATTTAACCCTTCACTATATTTAAGCGGCAAATCCGGGGAACTATTACCCGGATTTGCATTCAGTAATCAATTACACCGGAGCCCCATGCATGCAATATCAGCAACAACTTGACCTGAGTAACCGTTACACCAGAACTGCCATGAGCCTGCATTGGTTCATGGCCGTACTATTGCTTGGACTGTTTGCCGTTGGCATATACATGCATGAACTGCCATTATCCCCCTGGAAACTGCAGGTTTACTCCTGGCATAAATGGGCAGGTGTAACCGCATTCATACTGGTATTGGCAAGGCTGGCCTGGCGGTTTACGCACCGCCCGCCGCCATTGCCGATCAATATGTCCAGGTCGGCGGAATTAGCAGCCCATGCCGGGCACGCCCTGCTTTATGTACTGATGATCGCGATTCCATTGACAGGCTGGCTAATGAGTTCAGCCAAGGGGTTTCAGACCGTGTATTTCGGCATTATCCCGATCCCGGATTTGCTGGCTAAGAACAAAGAACTCGGCAACTTGCTGCGTGAAGTGCATGAGGTCCTGAATTTCATACTTGCCGCAGTTGTCATCGGACACATTGCGGCAGCTATCAAGCACCATCTGATCAACAAAGATGATGTGCTGACGCGTATGTTGCCGCGCAGCAGAAGCTAACACCGACTCAACATGAAATTGAATAAACAGAGACATTGATAATGAAGAAGATTACTGCAATCGTGGCGGGCAGCCTGGCATTCGCCGCCCAGGCACAAGCCATTGAGTTCAACCACATCCAGACAGAGAAAAGCACGCTGGGTTTTGTATACAAACAGATGGGGGTGCCTGTTGACGGGAGTTTCAAAAAGTTCAGCGCGCAGCTCAGTTTTGATGCCGCAAAGATCAGTAGCGCAAAAGCGGCGCTGGATCTGGATGTCAGCAGCATTGACGCTGGCTCCGATGAAGCCAACGACGCGGTAGCCGCCAAGGAGTGGTTTAATGCCAAAGCTTTTCCGCGTGCAAGATTCGAGTCCACCGGTTTCAAGGCATTGGGCGGCAACCGCTACGAGGTCAGCGGAAAAATGACGATCAAAGGCCGCACGCAAACCGTTACGGCACCGTTCACCCTGAACCAGCAAGGCAACAATGCCCTTGTGGATGGGGTCTTTGTTCTGAAACGCGCAGATTACGCAATTGGCGAGGGATCATGGTCTGACTTCGGCACGGTCGCCAATGAAATCCAGATCAAATTTCACTTTATCGCAAATGCAGGAAAATAAGCAGCATTTTTATTGATCATTTAACAGGAGACATGAATGAAACGTTTTACATTATTAGCAATTGCAGCAACATTTTCTACGGTGGCACTGGCCGCACCTGAAACCTACGTAATCGATGGCTCGCATACCCTGCCGCGCTTCTCTTACGACCACCACGGCTACTCAACCCAGTTGAGCCGCTTTGATAAAACGTCAGGAAAGATCACGCTCGACCGTGCCGCGAAAACCGGTTCCGTAGACATCACCATTGACACGACATCCGTTAACACCGGCTACCCATTATTCAATGAGCATATCCAAGGTGAAGATTTCCTCTACACGGCCAAATACCCGAAAGCGACATTCACTTCAAACAGCGTGAAGTTCGATGGCGACAGAATTGCCAGCATCGACGGCACGCTGACACTGAAAGGCATCAGCAAACCGGTAACACTGACCGTCACATCAACCCTGTGCAAACCGCATCCTATGGTTAAAAAAGAAGCCTGCGGCGCCAATGCAACCACAATCGTAAAACGCTCGGATTTCAATATGGCGAAATACGTTCCTTACGTGAGCGATGAAGTCACGATCACGATTCCGGTAGAAGCGATTAAAGAATAATCAGCAGTCTTTTAAATGAAAAAGCGCCAGTGGCAATTCCTGCCTCTGGCGCTTTTTTTACGATCACCTCGCATGAATGTCTTTGCTGCGTCCCTTCGTTTACCAAGCCACAGCATCAGCCCTTGATCATGGCCTTGATCAGGTTCCTGCGCTGCAGCCTGGACATCAGCAATACCGCCAGCAGATGCAAGACAACCATGGCCTGCAGCAGGCTGGATAATATTTCATGGATCTGCACCGGCAGATCCTCGCCCCAGTATAAATCGGTGCGGCTGATCCAGCCGGTAAAGCCAAGCAGCATGATCAGCAGCCACATCACATAAACAGCCAGCTGACCCAGCGGGTTGTGGCCGTGGTGGTCAGCCACCTGCCCGGTTCTGATCCCGTGCAGGTGCAGCCTGATGTCTGCAAATCTCGGCACAAAGAACCTTGAAGCAGCCGAACGCGCCAGCCAGAAGCCATCAACCAGGCGCAGCAGCACAAATACGATGCAGGCATAGCCCAGCAGGCGATGCCAGTAGCCGGAGTCATTGAAGAAGTTAACCATCACGCCTGTAGCTACGACCCAATGCGTGAGCCTGACGGTCAGGCTCCAGGCACTGTCAGCGGATTGGGAAAGATTCGCTTTCATGACTTGCAAGCTGCCAGCCTATTTTTCCACTTCAGCTTTGATGATGGCCAGGGTCTTGGTGTCAAAATAGATCTCTACCTTTTTACCCTGCTTGTTGCGGCCGTAAATCTCATAGCAGTTACCGTCCACCTTGAATTTCTTGATGGTGTAACCTTCTTCATTCAGCGCTTGCTTTAAGGTATCTTCAGAAGCCCACTCCGATTTCGGGTATACCGGACAATCAGCCCCGGCAAGCACCTGCAATGGCAGCAGGGAAAATAACGCGAATAATAATTTCATCTCATTGCCTTTCAAAAAATCAATTAAAAATAGAATCAGTAAATGCCGGGGTTAATAGATACCTGGCTCCGGTAAACACCCAGCCCTGAGAAATGTCAGGCCTGGTACACATATGTGCCGCTCCTGATCGCGGTCAGGTCTTTGGCGCCGGATAATGCCATCGTCATCTCCAGTTCATCGCGCATCAGCCGTATTACATGGGCAACGCCAAGCGCCCCGCCTGAAGCAAGCCCCCAGATATACGGTCGCCCGACCATGACCGCATCGGCGCCCAGTGCAAGTGCCTTGAACACATCCTGGCCATTACGGATACCGCTATCAAACAGGACTTTTGCCTTGCCGGAAATCGCGCGGCTTATGTCCGGCAGCAATTGCAGGCTACCCGGCACGCCATCCAGCACGCGGCCGCCATGGTTGGAAACCACAACGGCATCACAGCCCAGGCTTACTGCATGCTCCGCATCTGCAGGATGCAGGATGCCTTTAATGATCAAGGGCACCGTAATCTGGCCCCTTAGCCACATCAGGTCATCCCAGCCCGGAGCCTGTTTCATCCAGCCATCGAAGACGACGCTTGCGCCCGTTGCATCGGCCAAGGCGATCGGCGCCTCAAGATTGACGGCACTCACGTCTTTAGGCAAGGCAATTGCAGCCTGCTTGACCGGCGCATCTACCGTAAACATGACCGCACTATAGCCGGCGCTTAACGCCTTTTTCACCAGCCGCAATGTAGTTTCGCGGTCAGCCTGCCAATACAGCTGAAACCACAGCGGCTGGCCTGCGGCCTCGATAATCGTCTCCAAAGGCTGGCTTGCCAGTGAGCTGACCACCATCTGCCCGCCTTGCGCTACGCCGGCCATCGCGCTTGCCGTCTCGCCATCCGGGTGGAATAAGCGCTGGTAAGCCAGCGGCGCCAGAATGACCGGGTGGCTGAAAGACTGCCCGAACAATTCAACGCGGGTATTGCCTCCCCTCACATCAGCGAGAGGCCTCGGCATCAGGCTGACATCTTCAAACACCTTGCGGTTCCTGGCCGAAGTCAGGCCTTGGCCGGACCCTGACTGCAGGTACTGCCAGACTTCCTTGCGCAGGCGCTCTTCAGCATAGGGTAAATAATCAATCGCGGTCTGGATATCGGCAGCAGGCGACTTTAAATAGGCGCGATGCGTCATTCTGTCCAGCGCCTCAACAGATTATGATAGCTGCCCGTCAGCTGAATCACCGGCGCGACTTCACCAATGTTCGCGCGCAGGTCAACCAAGGCCATGTCCATGTCGTACAGCAGGCGGCGCTTGACCGGGTCGCGCACCATGCTCTGGATAAACATGAAGCAGGCGACGCGCTGGCCGCGCGTTACCGGCGTTACCTGGTGAACGGAAGACGATGGATAAACCACGATACTGCCCGCCGGCAATTTAATGCCATGGGTGCCGAACGTATCATCGATCACCAGTTCGCCGCCGTCATATTCGTCCGGCTCGGACAGGAACAAGGTTGCAGAAACATCGGCACGCACATAGCCGCTGCCGTCAGGCATCATGCGCATCGCATTATCCACATGAAAGCCATAAGCATTGGCATCACCCGCGTAACGGTTAAAAAACGGCGGCAGTATCTTTAACGGCAGTGCCGCAGAGAAAAACAGGGGATTGCGGTTCAATGCAGTCAATACGATCTTACGTAATGCGCCCATTTGCGCGGCTTGTTCAGGCAACTGCTGGTTATTCTTGACCGCAGCGGCCTGGAGCCCGGCTGTCACCCGGCCATCAACCCAATCAGCGCCAGCCAGCAAGGCCTGCGCCTGCGCGAGCTCCTCCCTGTTCAATACCTGTGGTATCTGCAATAACATCGCATCTCCTCTTTATCTGTCAAAACTTCTGCCGGGCGGTACGCTTGACCTGATCGCAACATGCAATAAAGTCATGCTGAAACAGCATGACTTTATCGTGATTGCTAACCGTAATTAGAATTTAAACTCAGTGGTGAGTATCGCGGTACGGCTATTGCCCGGAACGCTGAAACCGCCATTGTCATAAATTGCATCGTAATAGGTTTTGTCCAGCAGGTTCTTGACGTTCAGCTTGACTGCCCATTTCTTTTCTTCATAACTTAACATGGCATCTACACGTGCATAACCCGGCAGTTTATTCGGGTCAAACTTGCCATCCGTAAAGTTATTTCCCGGGGTCGCACCCTGTGGGCTGTATCCAAGACGTTCAGCTTTAGCTTCCAGACCCATGCCAAATTTCCATTTCTCGGCAAACTTGTACGTGCTCCAGATATTGAAAGTAGCCGGCGGCGTGTTTCTTGGGCGCTGCCCCTGGTAACCGCTATAAGCCTTTGTAATCACACCGGTATTCGCGTTCACATTCTCTGCCACTTCCACGATCTCGGCATCCATGAATGCCAGGCCGCTGAACACTTCCCAGTTTTCTGTAATACGGCCTGCCAGCTCAAACTCCAGACCATTGGTACGGCGTTTTTTCGTCAGGATCGCCGCGGTTGATTCCAGGTCTGTGTTGCGCTCCCAGTCTTTTTCGGTGCTATACAGCGCAGCCCTGAAAGCCAGATCGCCATCAAGGAACAGCCATTTACTGCCTAGCTCGATGGTTTTGCTTCTTTCAGGCGGCTGCGGTTTCACGGTCAGCTGGTACAAGTCAGCCGTCGGGCTGAAAGAATCGCTGTAACTTACGTAGTAATGTGCTTCCGGGGTGTGGTGGTACGATAAAGCCGTACGGTAGCTGTTTTCACCGTAACTTAACTTGGGTGAAGTCGCGCTAGAGTAATCCGCACGCAGCTCATCGCGGCGCATGCCGAACAGCACATCCCATTTTGGCGCAATGGTCACCGTATCCTGGAAGTACACGGCATAGTTATCCGCATCGAACTTGGTCGGATTGGCAGTATCCTCGGTCCCTGCATTGTAGTATTTCTCGGCACCAGGCGCGAGATCAATCAAAGTACTGCGATAATTCTTCTCTTTGAGATATTCAACCCCTGACAGGAACTGGTGCTTTAACCCGGCCAATTCAAATTTAGTGCTGAAATCAGACTGCAGGGTCTGCGTCTGGTAATGCATTTGCCGCGTAACGGCACCGGTGCTGCTGAAATCTGCCGTTGGCAGCACGGTTGAACTTGGCTTCTGTGCCCAATAGGCACGCACATAGTCGGCATCCCTGAATTGTGTACGCAATTGCGTATCTTCACTGAACTTATGCGTGAAGATGGCGGTGGTAATTGAAGTGTTGCTGCTATCAAAATTCTTGCTGCCGCCGTAATACACGGAGTCGTCGATTTTTCCGCCTGCGGTATTGACATTGACAGGCCGCTTGTTGAAGAACGAAACGCCGAAATCCGGATCATCGTCGGTTTTGGTCGTGACATGGTTCAGGAAGAACTCGTTATCGGTCCCGATACCGGTACCAAAGCTAAGCGCGATACCCTGACGGTCAAGCCTTGGCCTGTCGCCATTGGCTGGGTTCTTGCGGTAGTTCTCTTCCGCACGGTCCATCACGTTAAGGCGGATTGCCGTGGTATCGCCCAGTTTTTGATTGAAATCGCCGGTAAACTGATGATAGTTGTAGCTGCCCAATGAGCCACTCACTGTGTTTTCATCAGTGAGCTTTGCCATTTTTGACACCTGATTGATGACGCCGCCCGCCTGACCACGGCCAAACAGCATGGCCGCTGAACCACGTAACACATCCACCTGCTCCAGGTTGAAAAGCTCACGGTTGTATTGCGCAGTATCACGCACGCCATCAAGGTAAATATCGCCGAATGTATAAAAACCGCGCAGCATCATGTTGTCGCCGGCACGGCCGCCTTCAGCCGCATTGAATGTCAAGCCAGCCACATTTGACAGCGCTTCTTTCAGTGATGCAAGCTGCTGGTCCTTCATCAGGCTGTTCGTCACGGTAGTGACCGCCTGCGGGATGTCATGCGGATCCTGCAGCACTTTGCCGACACGCGTTTTGGTTGCCTGATAGCCATCTGCAACCGGTATTGCGCTGGCCTTGACATTCACCTCCTCAAGCTCCTGCTGTTCAGCAGCTTTTTCCACTTTCTCCTCGGCGATTGCAGTCATGGACTGCACCGCAAGGATCACCGCCAGGTACAGCGATTTCTGTGCAGATTTTTTTTGTTGATACAATTTCATAGTATTGCGTCCTAGTTCCCGATAGGCACGGATAAAGGTGCCCTAATGTCATTGGCTGGCTAACTAAGTAGGTTGTATCAACAATACTCACTGGCTGGCTGAATTTTGATTGCGACCTGCGTCGCGGTTAATTATTTTTTTG
>Ga0208758_100279_pt1 | contig 19463 bp, 20 predicted proteins | sample LakWasM116_HOW13_2_FD_183930 | JGI IMG/M metagenome (GOLD analysis project Ga0208758, IMG submission 183930) | Freshwater sediment methanotrophic microbial communities from Lake Washington under simulated oxygen tension - Sediment Metagenome... | ecosystem: Environmental > Aquatic > Freshwater >...
CTTGACTAAACTTCGATACAGATGTCAATCAGCGCCCAATATTTTCCACTAATCAGCGTCCAATTCTTTCCACTTTTTCGCTCGGTTGAGCGCGGTTTTTGCGATGCTTAAAACGGTAAGAATCATTCCCCGTTTCCAAGATGTCGCAATGATGTGTAATGCGGTCAAGTAGCGCTGTTGTCATCTTCGCATCACCAAACACTTGCACCCATTCGCCAAATGTTAAGTTCGTGGTAATGATCAAAGAAGTTTTCTCATACAAATGGCTGATGAGGTGAAACAGTAAAGCACCACCCGATGCTGGAAATGGCAAATAACCTAGCTCATCAAGGATCACGGCATCCACCAAGCAAAGCTGTTTTGCCAGATTGCCAACCTTACCCTGCGTCTTCTCGCGCTCTAGTTGATTGACCAAATCCACTGCATTATAAAAACGTACACGTTTCCCTTGATGAATCGCAGCGACACCAATGGCAGTAGCTAAATGTGATTTCCCAGTGCCAGTACCGCCCACCAGAATCAGGTTATGCGCCGTTTCCATAAATGCCGCACTGGCCAACTGCTCAACCGCTACCTGTGATAACGGCGTTTCTGACCAATCGATCCCAAGTAAATCACGATGAATGGGGAAGCGTGCTGCCTTGAGTTGATGGCGCAGGCTTTTGAGTTTACGGTCTGTTTGTTCTGCCACTAGTAAACGCTCCATCCACGTTTCTGGGCGATGAGCTTGTTTGGGTTTCTCTGCCTGTAATTCACTCCAAGCGGTAGCCATACCGTAAAGTTTAAGTGTCTTTAAGCTCGTAGCGTAATCAATGAACATTGCTTGCTCCTAACAAGTAGTCATAACGGTGGCAATTAGCAACAGGCTCCATGCTAAGTGCAATGCTATCAGGCACATTAATTGACGTGGCTGGCAAGTGCGGAGAGATCAGTCTACGCAATTCATTCATGACGACAGGCGCATTAATTACACCACTTTCTAACGTCAATTCACAAGCTACAGTAAGCGCATCCAGTCCTGCTTCTCCTGCCAACATCAGTAACTCCACAAAGGCACGATCACCTTTGGGTTGTTTCAGAATGCGGTCACGCACCATGATGATGGGTCGAGGTAAATCCCATGTCACAAAGGGGGCGCCATCTCTGATGGCACCCGGCTTCTTATCCAGCACTGGCAGGTAGTGCCACGGATCACAAACCAATTGATCTCTACCAAACACTCTTAGGTGTGCAGCAATGACTTCACCATTAGCCACTACACGCACTTGATCTGCCGTCATGCGCACGGAAACCGCCTGACCAGCATAACCTGCAGGTACGCTATAGCGGTTGCGATCTGCGTTGACCAGGCAGGTGGATGACACGCGCAGCATATTCTCCACATAGCCATCAAAGTGAGCGGTAATGGGACGCAAGTTTGTTAGTTCATCAGTAAAGCATTCAGCAATGGTACGTTGGCGTTGTGTCGGGTGTTTACGCTGCGCCAATTCTTTGCAGCGTGTCGCAAGCCATGCGTTTAACTCTGCAAATGAGGCAAAGCGGGCTAATGGCGTAAATAGCCATTCACGGATATTACCCACCTGATTTTCTACCTGGCCTTTCTCCCAGCCAGAGGCTGGTGTACAGGCAACTGGTTCAAACAGGTAATGATTAGCCATGGTTAAGAAGCGACGGTTAAATTGACGCTCTTTGCCTGAGTACACCGTATCTACAACGGCCTTGAGATTGTCGTAGATGAGGCGTGCAGGCACGCCACCAAAGAAGGCGAATGCGCGCACATGGGCGTCTAGCACCATTTCTTGTATCTCTCTGGGATAAGCGACGACAAACATTTGACGGCTATAAGTTAAACGGAAGTGCGCGACCTTAATCTTCTGTAGCACGCCGCCAAGTTCTACTTCCTCTTGGCTCCAATCAAACTGGCAAGCGTCACCTGGCAGGAATAGCAATGGTACGAAGGCATCACTTAACTTCGGACTGTGATTGCGTGATTTCCAGCGACGCACAAAGCGTTGCACGCTGTCATAAGCACCTTCGTAACCAACAGCTTGCAGGCCTTCATATAGCCGCTGACCATTGCGACGGCGTGATTTTGTAAGTTTGGAGTCTTCAACGAGCCATTGGGTGAGTTGTGCTTCAAATGGCCCAAACTTAGGCGATGCTGGCTGCTCTCGTTTGTATTTGGGTTCGTCAACAGTGAGAATGTGTTTGCGTACGGTGGGACGGGAAAGTCCCATGTCTTTGGCAATATCAGTAATTGTTTGCTTTTGTACTAAATAGCGCCTGCGTATTTCGTAAATCATGTCCATATAAATCACTCCAGAAACCCCCAGCTAAAACACTGGATGGTGACATACTGAGATGGAAACTATTGGACGCTGTTTCCACCTCTAATCTGGAAAGTATTGCACGCTGATTAACAATTAGAGCGCCAATTTAGTGGTGTTTAGCTATGAACCCATCAATCAAACCGGACGCGCTAAAGCGCACCCCCTCTGTCATTCGCTAGGAAAAAAATTGAATTTAGATAATATTTATCGCGATGGTGAACAGTACTACTTTAATATGGGAACATATAAAAATCCATATCCCCCTGGTAGTTTAGAATTTAACGAATTCGAGCGCGGCTGGACGCAGGCTTTAAAAAGATCAAATGGAAGCCAAATAAGCCATTCATTAATTAACAAAACTCTTTCAGAACCTATTATCTCAGCATCAGAAAATATTAAACAACAAAGTGAGTTGTATAGAAATCGCAAAGGTTGATATTTAGACTATCTCTAATCCATAATTTAAACTTTAGTCCAACTCAAGATGGGGGCATATTTGGGGGCATATCGTAAAACAAACAAACCAAGATTAAAGCCAATACTAGCTATGAGAGATTGGGGCGTTTCCTTTTGTGCTAATTTTCTCGATTAGCATTCATATAATGTCCAGTAAGTAACATCTTTACTTTCAATGTATATGACTTACATTACTCCGTGAAAATTGATCATTTCCCCACTGTGTCTCGAAGTTCTTTTTAGCACGAGCGTGATCATTTGCGCAGAGCATCAGATCTTTGTTGTCATTTGAAGGCTCGCAACCTTTAACTGGTTTGTAGTAATCAGCCCATGCCTGTGCTTTTCTATCTCTTTCATTAATCGCCTGATCAATAGCAGCCTGCTTTGCCAATGCAAGCTGATGTTTGGCGAGTCTTTGTTGATAATCTTTTTCCTGCTGAACCCTAGCCCGCTCTTCAACCTCTGCCCGACTGCGGATTTGACTGAGTTCCATATCCCTCTGGAGGTTAGCATTAACCACTGCCATTTGCTGATTGAATGTTTCCAGTGTCCGTTTCAACTGCCACTCCACATAAGCAGCCCTTATAAACCAAGCAACTAATATTGCAGCAAGCACGGCTAAGAATATATTGAAAGGCTCTGTTTTATTCGATTCTTTAGAGTTCAAAAAAGCATATTGCCTAGCATCTCTTATTTCATCCGTGTCTAATTGCAAGATTCACCCCTAATTATTATTTTTATAATTTAAGCCGCCTGCAGTTCCGCAGGCTTCACCTTTGCATTAAATTTATTTCTGGCCTGCCATAAGTCATAAGCGGTCTGTTCTGCCAGCCATAGGTCAGCGCTGCCTCCGTTATCTACACCCAGCCATTTTTCTATACGCAAAGCCATCTCTGTGGAAATAGCTGCGCGTCCGTTAAGCACTCGCGACAAAGATGGGCGCGCAACGCCAAGCTGCTCAGCTGCCTCAGTAACACTCAAACCCAAAGCAGGAAGAATATCTTCCCTTAAAGTTTCACCTGGATGCGGTGGATTATGCATTCTACTCATATCTATTCCTTTCTAGTGGTAATCCTGATAATCAACCAGGATCGCATCATCACCTTCAAACATAAAAGTCATTCGCCAATTACCGTTTACCGTAACTGAATAATGCCCGACTAACTCACCTTCCAAGGGGTGAAGCCGCCATCCTGGTAAATTCATATCAGCTGCAACTTTCGCAGTATCTAAGCGTACTAACTGACGGCCCAGCTTGGAAGCATGATCAGGTCTTATCCCTGCCTTGCTTCCATTCTCAAAGAAATCTCTGAGCCCTTTATGTTTGAATGTTTTAATCATTGTTCATTTACTTTTCATGCACTGTAATGCGTAACGTTACGCATGTCAATTCGCGTCATGAACTGCTTGCATACATAATTAGGTGACCACCTGATCTAACACGCAGATAATCAAAACACCAAGATGGATTGTTCTTTAGCTGAATTCTGCCAAAAGCAGAAAATATTTGACACAGCAAATTAATGTAAAAAGTTTAAGCAACTAAAATAGCTTCGCACATAGATATTTGACTGTTCGTAAAAATGACGTAGCTAATTAAAACAGACCTGACAATATGACTTTAAAACGATTTCTCTGGTTAAGTCTGCTGGTAATTTTATTGCTGCCGGTTGTAATCTTTCAGGCTAAAAAACTGCCGTTCTGGCTACTTGCGCACGAAATTGTTTCTGATGCGCCGTGCGTCAATAGACTGCTGTATTTACTAATTAATATTGCAATGTGCATAAACATCGGCAGCATTGCTACATTTGGGTTGGCGATGAAATTAACAATCATTAATGATTCTTATTCAGCTATCAGAATATAATGTTTCATTAAAATAAAATATTTAAAACCCACCTGATGATGGAAAAATGCTCAGATTATTTGCTGCACAAAAATAAAGATAAAAATATTCTATATAAAAATAATCAAAGTCTTTGGTGGTCGCCTGAATTAAACCGCTGGATGTGCAGCAATCCAGATACCATTAAATTGATATTAAACGATGCGAATTATGCAGTGCATGATTACAAGATCGATGCCATTCTGCAAAGATTCAATTTTGAACTACAGCACGTTTCAAGGCTGGTTGATTATTTCCCCATAGCAAAAAACGGTGAGGCGCATAAGGCTATCCGCAAACGTTCTGCTGTTGAGCTTCTGAAAAATTCAGATGCAGCTTTAGAGTCTTTTAGCACGGTATTGGATAGCAAAATGCAATGGCTATCGACTCACCAGTCGGCGGATGTCGTGAAGGATATTTTAAAACCTGCATTAACGGCTTGTTTATTGGTATTGTCGGGAATCAACAATTTAGCACCCAATATCAGCTTTGATTCGCTATCGCAGATTCTGGATGAGACCCTTTCGTTAAATAAAAGAATCAAAATAAATAAAATCATCGAGGAAATACTTAATTCATTTCCCGAAAACATGAGCGATGATGACAAATACTTCCGCATATCGCTACTGGCACTGGGTACGGATTCCTTAATGGGCACCATTACCGAATCCGTCGCTTATATCCTTTCAAAAAACCAGGATACATCATGCAGTAATATCGCGTGGGATTCAGAAATCCCTTCGACTGGCGTGCCTGTCATTGAAAGAATATCGCTCAGTGATAACACAGTGGATGGCGTCAATGTACTATCCGGGCAAAGAGTCAGGCTTTATCTTGATTCCGCCGGTTATCAGCAATCTGAATTTCCAAGTTATGCGCAGATCTATTTTGCCACAGGCGTACATACCTGTCTGGGCATGCCCATCGGCAGAAAAATCTGGGACATAGTAAAGAGTCGATTTGAAAAACTGCAGAAGAGATTAATCATCAATACTATGGAATATCGCACCCCTGACAACGTTTTTAATATTTATGAAAGTATAAAGGTGGATATTTATGACTGAACATCAAAAAAAACTATGCGAAATATTCGCCGAAATATCAAACAATAAAAACAATATTCAAATATCGCTAGACACTAAAATCCGCGATTTAAGGCTGGACAGCCTTGATGTACTTGATCTGCTGATGAAGATTAACAATGACCTGGGTGTTGATATTGCAATCGAAAATTTCATGCTTTGTGAAGACGTATCCTCGGTAGACGCAGAAATGGCCAAGATCAGAAATGCTGCCTCAGTTTAAGAAAAAACAGCACAAACTATCAAAGCTACTGTTAAAAGTCATCATCGATAGTCACCTGTTTATTTGCCTCAGGCTGAATAAAAACCAGAGCACCCAATTTTATTTCAGGAAAAACTGGGATGCACTATCGAATCATCCTATCGTCAATTTTTTACTGGCATGGCTTGAAAATCATTACCAGTTAAGCAAGCCTGAGCTGCTTCTGGGCTGCATCATCAGAAGACTAAAGAAATTCAAGATTGCGTATGTCCCAGATGTGGTTTTTGACCATGAGCAGTTAACCAGCATTACATCCTCCGGTAAAGCGATCATATTGCTTACCGCACATAATGAATTTGCGCTGACGACCAGGGTACTCTCGGATATGGGGTGCAGTGTCACCATCATTGCATACGTGCCCGAACAGATTGTCAGCGGAAAATTCGCAAGATCGGGCATCAGGTCTGCTGTAAATATCATCAATAGTGATGCGTACTGCCTGGCAAAACTTAGTAAGGTGATTCAGAGCCCCGGCGTTATATGCTGCGATGTAGATTTTCCGGATGAAAACGGTAAATGCCGCTATATCAGCCCGGCACTATTTGAATTTGCGCATCGATTCAAAACGCCTTTGTATTTCTGCAAGTACAGCATGCTGGCCAATGGCAGCATCTGCCTGGAAATATCCGAACGTTCAGACGCCTCTATAGTTGAAGATTGCATAGATGATTTTATAAGCTTCATTAACACTGCCGCAGCCTTTAAAAAAGATTTATCCGTCAAAAGATATCTATTTGAATAGGCAAGCGCCAACCCTGCCCAGCCTGAGATTCACTAGCGTCACGGCCACGCCACAAAGCTGAAGCCGCAGCGCAGCCGCAGGTTCATGATCTGCATAAACCGCACACACAAAATTACGTATTCACCCGCACATGAAACAATTAATTAACCATATGAAATAATTCATTAATTATTACTTATTAATATGAGCACATATATTGATATGCAATATATTTTCTCCAATTTTATAAGCGCTTTTTTGCAGAAGCGCTATTTTTTTGCCCGGCGGTTATGCCCACGTCACCCATACCCTGCAAATATCACTAAAAGTCTTTCATGGCCGCAATAAGTGTATGCGCATATTGACCAGATAAGCTTAAAGGCGGATATTCGGTACAATTCTTATTGACGCGCCTGCTCAGAGAAAAAGACCATGAATCTTCAACCTGTAAAATCAACCATCCGCTCATCTGCAATTGCTTTATTCCTGCTATCGTTTACCAGCCCCGTCCTTGCCGACGGACAAGCGGGCAGCGACACCTCGCGCGGAAAACTGCTCTACTCCCTGCACTGCATATCCTGTCACAATCAACAGCCACAATGGCTTGCCAATAAAAAAGCTGCCGACTGGCCCAGCCTGCTGGCACAGGTAAAATTATGGCAGAACGTCGCCAACCTTAAATGGGATAACAACGATATAGAAAGCGTTGCCAGACACCTGAACACGCTTTATTATCATTACCCGGTTGCCGACACGGTCGCCCGCAAAAAGTAAATCTTCAGGTTTATTGCAGAACTTTCAGACCAGACTGTGCATAAATGTTTCTCCACAAAAACTGTGGATAACTTTGTGGTTACTTGTGTAACAAATCCGTAACTAACAGATTTATAACGATTTTTTAAAATCGTATAAAATTTAAACCTGACAATTAATCATTTAAAATCAATTGGTTACAAAACGGGTGTTGATTGGTAAGGCTTTTTTGGCTTTACCAGCACTTAATTTTCAGCGATGTGTATAACCAGAGGCCTTTATTTACCTGCCTTTCACGCATTGCAAGCGTTTTCAGCAGATTTTACAAACTATTTACAATTAAAAAAATATCAGTACCTGCCTGTACCAAGGTGCCCAAAAACTTTCAATACTGTATCCCGGATCAAATAATGACATCAGCCAACACAACTCCAACCATGAATATCTTTGAGCGTTACCTGAGCTTATGGGTAGGCTTATGCATCATTGCCGGCATTAGCTTAGGTCAATTCTTACCGGATTTTTTTCAGGCAATTGGCAACATTGAAATCGCTAGAATCAATCTGCCGGTAGGTTTGCTCATCTGGGTCATGATTATCCCGATGCTGGTCAAAGTAGATTTCAATGCTCTACACGAAGTTAAGCAGCACGCGAGAGGCATTGGTGTCACCCTGTTCGTTAACTGGCTGATAAAACCGTTTTCCATGGCATTCCTGGGTTGGATCTTTATCCGTAATATTTTTGCCCCCATGCTGCCGCCAGACCAGATTGACAGCTATATTGCCGGCCTGATATTGCTGGCGGCGGCGCCCTGCACAGCCATGGTCTTTGTATGGAGCCGCCTCACCAATGGCGACCCACTGTTCACGCTTTCGCAGGTTGCCTTGAACGACACCATTATGATTTTTGCTTTTGCACCTATTGTTGCCCTTTTGCTTGGGATTTCTGCGATTACCGTCCCGTGGTCAACATTAATCACTTCCGTAGTGCTGTATATCGTTATTCCGGTTATTCTGGCCCAGCTATGGCGTAAGACCTTATTGCGCAAAGGACAGCAAGCATTTGATACCACTATGGAAAATGTCGGTCCATGGTCGATGAGCGCGTTGCTGTTAACGCTGGTATTGCTATTTGCCTTTCAGGGAAAGGCTATACTGGAACAGCCCTTCGTGATTGCATTACTCGCAATACCTATCCTGATTCAGGTTCTGTTCAACGCAGGGTTAGCTTACTGGCTAAATAAAAAAGCAGGGGAAAAACATAATATCGCCTGCCCTTCCGCGCTGATTGGCGCCAGTAATTTTTTTGAACTGGCTGTTGCGGCTGCCATCAGCCTGTTTGGCTTTCATTCCGGGGCAGCGCTGGCAACTGTAGTCGGCGTTTTGATTGAAGTTCCGGTCATGTTATTGATAGTGCGTGCAGTGAATAAAAGCCGTCACTGGTATGAAAATAACTGATCCATCAGCCTGAACTTAGGCTTGGGTTTAGCTATCATAATGACACAATCATAGTTACATTAGCTTTATACGGTAGCAAGACCGGCCTGCTAACAACTGATTAAAAGTCATTCACTAAAGGACATATGATGAAAACACTACAAATCTTCGCAATATCTTCATTACTATTAGGCTTGGCACAAACGGCCTATGCAGACCACCACGAGATGAACGACGATCATGCCGGGGCGCAGATGCACAGCTGGCAAGACGCTGATACCAACAAAGATGGCGTCATCAGTAAAGATGAATTCATGGCAAAACACCAGAAACAGGCCGAGAAGATGTTCTCCAAGCTGGATGCCAATAAGGATGGCAAGGTAGATGAGGCTGAACGCAAAGCCATGCATGACAAATGTGAGCGCCATGCCAAGTAATTACATCAGCGGTTAAAATTCAAGTAGACAGGATTTACACAGCACAGCGGGTAGCTGCATCAGTTGATGCAGCTACCCGTTTTTTATTTCAGGTCGCTTGCCTATTGCACCTTATCGATTCAAGACTGAATCAATTCAAACCTGATTAAGGAACTCTATCGTGCGTATAAAAGTCACACGCAGTGATTTGTTCTTAAATTTGATCTATTTTTAACTTTCAGGTTCTTCAACATTACACAAGCAACACCGCTTGATAAAGGTTATGCCATGCGTCTTGTTTCAGCAGTGATCACTACTCTGCTTTTATCTGCCAACGCCTTTACAGCATCGGCAACATGCCTGGATGCGAATGCGTTACAGAAACTCGGCAACAATGAAACGGAATATTTGCTCGGTAGAATTCCGCCAGCGTTTCCCGACGCTGTTGCAGACAAAAAAATTCAATTCAAAATGCATGACGCTGAAGCCGACACTTGCCAAGCCAAGTTAGAAGTCACACTGCCGGAAAACGATGTCAGGGAAGCCAATTTATTGCTCGCGGCTGATCCGGCCAAAAAAATCATACTATTTTCACAGGGTTACGCACTGCCCGAAACTACAGCGCTGAACGCAATATTTACAGTAGATCCCGTGTCATTACAAATCAGCCATGCCGATACTCTGCAGTCCGGAGCGCTTGGGAAATTAAGGGCTAGTATAGAAATGATGTATGCCATGCTCACCCAGCAACGCGCGAATATTGATGAGAAGACACAGAACAATGAACCATGGAGCGCTGAATTTCGCCAGCGGCAGACAGCAAAATGCAGCAGCCAGTTTGCAGCAACTCAGCAGGCAGAAGCTGGCTGCGAATGCCAGATCAGCAAAACATCAGCAATCGCCAGTGAGCGGCAGATGCGCTATATAGAATATGTGGATTCCAATCCCTACGCCCAGGCTACCGGCGCAAACAAAAATTTTGCCGCAGTAAAGAGCCAAATACAGTTAGCCTGCGGTCTGAACAAAGCAGGCCGCTAAGCGGCGAATCTGGCTATTCCGGCACTACCTTAAACGGCGCGCGCTGCTCCAGTTCACTGGTGTACGCAACTACGCCCTCAGATTCGCGGCGCACGAAGTCTTCAATCGCACGTGCAAACTTGGGGTGCGCAATTTTATGGTATGAGCAGGTTGGCCTAGGTTTAAAACCGCGCGCCAGCTTATGTTCACCCTGCGCCCCTCCTTCAAAATACGCAATATTTTCCCTGATACAGAACTCCTGCACCTGATAGTAGCAAAGCTCGAAATGCAGATTCGGCACATACATTAATGCCCCCCAATAGCGCCCGTACAGTGTTGTCTGATGATAGATATTCAATGCCGCAGCCACCGGCTCATCACCGTCATAGGCCAGTATCAGCAGAATATTCTGCGGCATTGTCCTGCCGATCTGTTCAAAGAAAGCTGGTGTCAAATAGGGTGAGGCATGGTGTTCAAAGTAGGTATTCTTGTAGCACCGGTAAAAAAACGCCCATTGCGCAGGCGTGATATCCGCACCTTTGACAGGCTTGCAAACGATGCCTGATGCCGCGATTCTCTTACGCTCCTGACGTATCTTTTTACGTTTGTCATGGCTCAGAACATTCAGGAATGCATCAAAATCCTGGAAACCTTCATTCTGCCAGCGGAACTGTACCCCGCTGCGTTTCAGCCACCCGGCTTGGCTGAGCACGTCAGCAGAATCATCATCCGGAAACAGCACATGTGCCGAAGATAGCTGCTGTTCATCCATGATCTGCGCCAATGCTGCCAGCATCAGGCTTTGAATTTCCGGCTGCCTACCCAGTAATCTCCGGCTGGTAATCGGGGTAAACGGAATGGCGGATAACAGTTTAGGATAATAGTGCAGGCCGTTGCGCGCATAAGCCTCGGCCCAGGCCCAATCAAACACATACTCACCGTATGAATGGCTTTTAATATAAAGCGGCAAGGCTCCTGTCAGCTTGCTATCATCCAGCACCAGCATGTGGCTGGGCTGCCAGCCGGTATCACCGCCAACCGAACCGGAATTTTCAAGCGCACTCAGAAAAGCATGGCTTAACAAAGGCATATCGCCGGTGAGTGCATTCCATTCGGTAGAATCTACTGCTGACATGCCATCTGTAATTTGCAGTTTTAAACGCATCTAAACCTTAAAACGCTTGTGGAAAGGTAAGCTTCAGGATGTAAGTTAACAGCTAAGTTTATTGCAGGCAACTGCCATCATGATGGCGTTACTTGAAGTGATCGAGATAGTTCGATATAAAAAGTGATAACCGGGATAAAAGCCGTAGTGCTACAGGATTGGGCTGACGTTTGAGGAGGGAGGGAGGGAGATTAGAGCGATTTCTTTTTAGAGTTATTGTTAGCCTGCTTGCTTTTGGGCTTGGACGCTGATGCCGCTTCAGCTTCCATCAGTTTTTGCTGCTTCTGCTGTTCCAGCACTGTATCTGCCGCTTTTCTGCGTTCAATAATACGCGCTTGCGCTTCTACCAGCTCACCTAATGAAATCAGGTTATCCTGATTAGTGTCCACACTATTAAAATGCCGTGCAATCTGCGGTAGTTTTTCCGTGGCTTCCTGCCTGTCAAGCGTACTGTCACCGTCCATATCGGCTTCAAAGAAACGGGTTTCTATGCTTTCCTGCATGGCACGGCGACGCTCTTCAATCTGATCATGGCTGGGGTCTACAGAACGCGCATAATCATCGAGAGCTTTGCGCAGTTTTTCCCTATGTTCGGGGCTGAAATTGAGATTGAGGGTTTGCTGCAAACCCTCATTTTTCTGGGTATCTTCTGATTGACGGTCTTCATCTACAGTACGCTTGGATTTATCCGTCGGTGTAGCCAGGTTGCTTCTGCCTCCAGCCGTGACGCTGAACGATAGCCCTAAACCCAAGCACATAGCCAGACAGATGACTTTAGATGTAGACATATTATTTTGCAAAATTAAATTCAAAGAATCAACTTTCCAACATCAACCATACCGGTTTTAGAGTATCGTAATCATGAATGACGATTGTAAATTGAATGTTTCACTAAACGGTCAAATTGTAAGCATTTGTAAAAATTCGACGGTTTTATTTCATCCTATATTTAATCCATGAACTAGCTACTTTACCAACAAAACTTTAATATTCGGTTCAATTAGCTTACACTTCGTTTACTGCAAAATTTAAAGGTTATGACTTACAAATTGCAGAAAAATTCTATTAAAAATTAGGGTTCCAACACATTATGACCGACCAGAACAAAAGAATCTTGGTAGTAGATGATGACGTGCGCCTACGCGAACTATTGCAACGCTATTTAACCGAACAGGGCTTCACCGTTAAAGTGGCAAATGACGCAAAAGAAATGGACACGGCGTTAGCAAACGAATCTATTGATCTCATTGTTTTAGACCTGATGCTGCCCGGTGAAGATGGCCTGTCTATCTGCCGCCGGATAAGGGGCAGCGGCATGATGCTGCCGATTGTGATGCTGACTGCCCGCGGCGATGAAGTGGATAGAATCATCGGGCTGGAAATGGGCGCGGATGACTACTTGCCCAAGCCTTTCAACCCGAGGGAACTGCTCGCGCGCATCAATGCGGTACTGCGTCGGCATGAGCGCATTGTGCCGAGCGCGCCCGCCAGCAATACAGAAAATATCACCATCGGTGATTTTGTCTTTAACGCATCTACCCGCTCACTGACCCAGAATGGCAACAACATTGCCATTACCAGCGGCGAATTTGCTTTACTCAAGGTGTTTGTCGACCATCCGCGCCAGCCACTCTCCAGGGACAGGCTCATGCAACTGGCTCGCGGACGTGAACTGGATGTATTCGACCGCAGTATAGATGTACAGGTATCGCGCCTGCGCAAGCTGATCGAAACCGACCCGGCGCACCCACGCTACCTGCAGACCATGTGGGGTTTTGGTTACGTTTTCATCCCAGATGGCGAAGTAGACTGAACATCAGGCGCGGATACTCCGGCTTCATAAAGCTGATTTTTCTTGAATCAAACCTTTTTAAACCAAGTGCCACGCGCCATCTGTAACCCACGTTTCCTTCAGGTTGACCTTGCGACTTTTACCCAAAACCCTGCTTGCTAGAATCATGCTGCTGATCGCCGTTTTACTGGCGGTAGGGCAATTCGCATCGTTAAAGATTTTTGAATACTTCGAACGCGAACCGCGTGCCGAAGCCACTGCCTTGCAGGCAGTGACTGTCGTCAATTACACCCGCGCCTCACTCATTGCCTCGCAGGAAAACCTGCGGTTAGCATTACTGTCCGAACTTACCGGCAAAGAAGGTGTGCGTATTTACTACGCCGACTTTATGGAAGAAATCGAGCCGCTGCCGGATGACCCGTTCATTAAACTGGTGGCCGAGAAAATCCGCGAGCGCCTGGGCGCAGAAACGATTATTACCGTAAAACATTACGGCATCGAAGGGCTCTGGGTCAGCTTCGGCATCGGCCAGGATGATTTCTGGGTAGTCATTCCACGCATCCATGTAGAACGCCCCTTCCCCTGGCAATGGCTGGGCTGGGGTGCATTGGTGCTGGCACTGTCACTCGCCGGCGGTTACCTGCTCGCCGCCCGCATCAACAGGCCTCTGAATCTGCTGGTAAAAGCGGCCAACCGGCTGCGCAACGGTGAACAGCCGGAAAAACTGCCTGAAGACAGCGTAACGGAGCTGCGCGCCGTAAGCAGCACCTTCAACAAAATGGCAGATTCACTGGCAGAGCTGGATGCCGAAAGAACGCTGATCCTGGCTGGGGTGTCGCATGATATCCGCACCCCTCTGGCGCGGCTGCGGCTGGCCGTAGAGATGCTGCCGGATCAGCAGTGCAGCTACCTTAAACACGGCATGGTTGAAGACATTGCCGATATGGATAACATCATCAATCAATTCCTGGACTTTGTACGCGGCGCTGAAGGTGAGCACACACAGATGGTCGACATCAACACCCTGCTGCAAGCGCTGCATGACCGCCAGGCCAGGGCGGGACGTGATTTAGTGATACAGCTGTCGCCCACATACGCGGTGCCTATCAAACCGCTGGCAATGCAGCGCCTGCTGGATAACCTGGTGGGCAATGCTTACGCTTATGGCGGCGGCCAGGTGCGCGTTGCGAGCGAGATCCAGGCCGATAACATTATCATCAGCGTGTTTGACAACGGTCCCGGCATACCGGAAACACACCTGAAGAAACTTTTACGCCCATTCGAACGTCTCGACAAAGCACGCAGCAACGTAGGCGGCAGCGGCCTGGGGCTTGCCATTGCGGAGCGCATTGCAAGGCTGCACCAAGGCACACTTGAACTGCTTAACCGCCCGGAAGGCGGCCTGGAAGCCAGGTTAAGCATCCCGATCAAGAACGCCTGACCCCAGCTTAAAGATAGCTGTTCAGGGCGCAGTTGTTCAGGGCGCAGCTTTGCAATCCACACATTCCCCTTTGCTGCGGTCATAGCCTTTTATAGCTTCAATGCCTTTCACCCCGCTCATGATCGTGCCATCGAGCACGGCTTCATTTAGATCGGCCCCGGTAATATCAGCTCCGGTCAGATCAGCCTTGCTGAAATCTGCGCGGAACAAATTGGTATTACGCAGATTGGCATTGCGGAAATTACCGAAACGCACATTGTTACGATTAATGTCAGCACCTTCAAAATTAGTATTCGAGAAATTCCCGCCGACCGCATCAAAGCGCATCGCCCCCATCGGCTGGTTACCGATATCCAGCCCAAAACGGCCTTTTGCAATATTGGCGTCACTCATATCGACATTGCCGAGCGTACCGATGACCCGCGCATTGCTCAGGTTTGCACCCTTGAAGTTGGTTTTATCGAAAATCGCCTGGAATATGATCGCATCCTTAAGGTTGGCATGACTTAAATCAGCATGCTCCAGGCGGGCAAGATTCAGGTAGGCACGCTCAAGATTCGCACCACTTAAATTTGCACCGCGTAAATACGCGCCGAAGAAACTGGTATTCATCATATTGCAGTGTCGCAGGTCCATGCCATCGAACTCCAGATAACCGGCATCCTTATTGGATAAATCGCAGGCCTGGCTTTTAATCTGTGCCAGAGCGTCGGCCTGGCTGATTTTTTCACGCACAGGCTCAGGGTTTTTGGCATAGAACTCAGCGGCTTGCTTCACCATCTCATCCGCTCGTCCTGAAAACGCCTGCCTGGACTCCTCGTTTGCAAAGCAATAAGTCTTACCGGCAACAACTGTATTAATTTCACATTTGGTTTTAATTAACATGCCGCCCGCAAGCCCGGCTGTACAGTGATTATCAAACTCACCGGCATAGGCTGATTGCAAAAACAGAAACATCACCGCGGCTAATACGGTCTGAACACGCTTCATCTCAAGCTCCTTGGTTTACGCAAACTTCGTTAAAGATTGGCTTTCAGCAATTGCCAAAGCCAATGTAAAGATTTCCTGAACAATCCAACGAGTAAGACAGCACCTTGAGCTAAAAGGTCAATCAGGCAGAGGTACCAGGCTCAAACCAATTCAACTTGTCGCGCAGATGCACAACTTCACCGATAATCGTCAAACATGGCGCTTTTATGCCAGCTTCTCCGACCTTCTGCGCCAAGTCGCGCAGCGTTGCAGTCACCACGCGCTGCCTTTGCGTCGTGCCTTGCTGCACTACGGCTGCCGGCATTTCAGGCGACACCCCATGCTCAATCAGTTTTTCACAGATTTGCGCCAGACCCACCAAGCCCATATAAATCACCACCGTCTGCCTGGGTCGCGCCATTGACGCCCAGTCCAAATCCAGTGTGCCGTCTTTGAGATGCCCGGTGATGAACAGGCATGCCTGCGAATAATCGCGATGCGTCAACGGGATACCCGCATAACTGGAAACGCCATTTGCCGCCGTAATACCGGGCACGACCTGAAACGGCACCCCGTGCTGCATCAAGGTTTCGATCTCTTCACCGCCGCGGCCGAAAATGAAAGGATCACCGCCTTTAAGCCGCAGCACACGCTTGCCCTGTAAAGCCAGCCTGGCGAGTAGTTCGTTGATTTCTTCCTGCGGCATCGTGTGCTGGTCACGCGCCTTGCCTACATACACCAGCTCGGCATCGCGGCGCACCAGTTCCATGACCTCAGGGCTGACCAGTTTGTCATAAACACAAACGTCACATTGCTGCATCAGGCGCAATGCACGGAAGGTTAGCAGATCCGGATCGCCAGGGCCGGCACCGACCAGAAACACCTCACCCTTACCGGCAGACGTATCCTGGCCATCGAGCAGGTTCTGCAGCAGGTCGCGCGCTGCCTGCTCCTGCCCTGCCAGCACACGCTCCACCATTGGCCCCTGAAACGCATCTTCCCAGAAGCGGCGACGTTCCTGCGTGCTTGCAAACTTTGCTTTCACTTTATCCCTGAACTCACCGGCAATACCGGCAATACGCCCATAACCGGCTGGCAGCATAGTCTCGATCCTGGTACGGATATAACGCGCCAGCACCGGCGCGTTACCCTCGCTAGATACCGCAATCACAACCGGGCTGCGATCAATGATCGACCCCATGGTAAACGTGCATAAATGCGGCGCATCCACCACGTTAACGGGAATATTCAGCGTCTTGGCATCACGCGAAACCGCTTCATTTACAGCTTCGTCATCGGTCGCGGCCACTACCATGCAGGCACCCGCAAGCTGGGTGGCAGCATAAGAAGCGGGCACCAGCTTTATGCGGCCGGCATCGGCAAGCGCCTGCAGTTCCGGACAGGTTTGCGGCGCAACCAGCGTAACGGCAGCGTTCGCTTTGAGCAGCATGGCAACCTTGCGGCTTGCAACATCGCCGCCCCCGATCACAACACATAAGCGATTGGTAATATTGAAAAAAATGGGTAATGCCTGCATATTGAGCTGCTTCAAGAAAAGTTTGTGGATATTTTACCCTGCACGCAGCAACTTTGCGTGAGGCGTTTGCCCAAATGCGCTAAAATTATGTTTCATTCCAATTTGCACTGGAACCATCACACTGCCGCACTCCCTGCCGTACTGTTGGTACTGTCTGCGTCAGTGCGCCTGGTGCCATTTCTAATGCAAATTGAAATTACATGTTGAGGAACACTTTGAACACTCCCAAGAAATCCGCCCCTAAAAAGGTTTTCATCAAGACATTCGGCTGCCAGATGAATGAGTACGACTCTTCGCGCATGGCCGATATGCTGTCATCTGCTGATGGCATGGTGGAAACGCTGACCCCGGAAGATGCCGATGTCATCCTGCTCAACACCTGCTCAGTGCGTGAAAAAGCGGAAGATAAAGTCTACAGCCATCTCGGCCGCTTTATCCCGCTCAAGGAAAAAAACCCCGACCTGGTCATAGGCGTAGGCGGCTGCGTGGCCTCGCAGGAAGGTGACAACATCATCAAGCGCGCGCCGTATGTGGATATTGTATTCGGCCCGCAGACACTGCATCGCCTGCCGGACATGATTAAAAACAGCCAGTCCAGCGGTAAATCTCAGGTAGACATCAGCTTTCCTGAAGTTGAAAAATTCGACCATCTGCCGCCGCCGCGCGTTGAAGGCGCCTCGGCATTCCTGAGCATTATGGAAGGCTGCAGCAAATACTGCAGCTTCTGCGTCGTTCCCTATACCCGCGGTGAAGAAGTTTCACGCCCGTTTGCCGACATCCTGACCGAAGCCGTTCAGTTGGCAGAACAAGGCATTAAAGAAATCACCCTGCTTGGCCAGAACGTCAATGCCTACCGCACCGAGTACGAAGGTGTTGAGGCCGACCTGGCCATGCTGATAGAAACCATTGCCGAAATCCCGCAGATTGAACGCATCCGTTTCACGACCAGCCACCCTAACGAGATGAATGAGCGGCTGATCGACTGCTTTGCCACAGTGCCCAAGCTCGCGGCACAATTGCATTTGCCGGTGCAGGCCGGCAGTGACCGCGTACTGATGGCCATGAAGCGCAACTACACGACGCTGCAATATAAATCCATCATCCGCAGGCTGCGGGCGGCCAACCCCAACCTGACATTCACCTCGGATTTCATAGTCGGCTTTCCCGGCGAGACCGAAGCGGATTTCGAAGCGACCGCCAAACTGATGGCCGATGTAGGTTTTGATGCGAGCTTCAGCTTTCTGTACAGCCCACGCCCGGGCACACCGGCCTCGTTCCTGAATGACGACACGCCGGAACAGGTTAAACTTGAACGCCTGAACAGATTGCAGGCGATTAACGAAGCGCAGGCCAAAGCCATCTCTGAAGCGATGCTGGGTAGCGTGCAGCGCGTATTGATTGAAGGCCCGTCCTGGAAAGACAACACACTGCTGGCCGGCAAAACCGATAATGGCCGCGTCGTGGATATTGCGGGCGATAGCAGCCTGACACATCAGTTTGTGCAGGTACGCATCACTGATGTGAGCAACCCGAGACGTTTAGCCGGCGAAATAATTTAAGGTCATTGAATAATGGAATTTACCCTACAACCCGAAGACAACGCCCGCCTTGCCAACCTGTGCGGCACGCTGGATGAAAACATCAAGCAGATCGAAACCGCGCTGGAGGTCAACATCAACCGTCGCGGCGGCACCTTCAGCATCAGCGGCAAGCTGGATAATACGCGCCTGGCGGCACAGCTGATCGAGAACTTCTACATTCGCGCCAAAAAACCGATTGAACTGGAAGACATTCAATTAGGCCTGGTGGAGATCGACAAACTGAAACCGGAAGATGTCACCACCAGCGCCATGCCAGTATTGATGACGCGCCGCGGTGACCTCCACGGCCGCACGCCCAGGCAGGTTGCCTACCTGCAGCAGATCCAGGATCACGACATCACCTTCGGCATCGGCCCCGCCGGTACCGGCAAGACCTACCTGGCCGTTGCCAGCGCGGTTGATGCCATGACACGTGACCGCGTCAAGCGCATCGTACTGGTGCGCCCGGCGGTAGAGGCCGGCGAGCGTTTAGGCTTCCTGCCCGGGGATTTAAACCAGAAAGTAGACCCTTACCTGCGCCCCTTGTATGATGCACTCTATGATCTGGCAGGTTACGATACCGTAAACAAGATGTTCGAACGCGGCGCAATTGAAGTCGCC
>Ga0208758_100281_pt1 | contig 19323 bp, 21 predicted proteins | sample LakWasM116_HOW13_2_FD_183930 | JGI IMG/M metagenome (GOLD analysis project Ga0208758, IMG submission 183930) | Freshwater sediment methanotrophic microbial communities from Lake Washington under simulated oxygen tension - Sediment Metagenome... | ecosystem: Environmental > Aquatic > Freshwater >...
CAACGTACTAACAAATATATCCTGCATTTATCTCTCACTGAAAGCGTATGACTTTGCTTTTAACACCGGTTTTAGCAAATAAGAAAGAATCGTCTTTTTACCCGTAATAATATCCACCTGGGCCACCATGCCAGGAATAATCGGCAAACCTTTACCAAGGCTGGATTTCAGTGTACGCACCCTCACCAGATAATAGGCATTGCCCTCTTCATCCACAATAGAGTCAGCTGCGATATTTTCAACAACGGCATCAAGGGCGCCATAAATCGTATAGTCATAAGCCGTCAGTTTCACAACAGCAGGCTGCAGCATGCGGATAAAAGCAATATCCTTGATCTGGATCTTGGTTTCAAGGATCAGCGCATCATCTGTAGGCACCACTTCCAGCACTTCTTTTCCGGGCTGTATCACACCGCCAACCGTGTTAAAGAACAAGCGGCTAACCTTACCATTCACCGGTGATTTCAACGTGGTCTGATTAACTTTATCCTGGAGTGAAACGCTGACCTCAGACAAGCTGTTCAGCCGCGCAGTGACATCGCTCAGTTCCGTACGAACCTTGCTTTTAAAGTTCTGCTCCACTTCGCTGATTTTACGACGCGCCTCACCAATCGCACTTTGGATCCTGGCGATCTGCGCACGTGACTGGTCAATATCGCCCCTGGCCCTGGTCGCCTCACGTTCCAGCTTCAGGATATCAATCTCCGATACGGCTCCACTGGCCAATAAGGGCTTATTTGCAGCCAGTTCTTTGTTCGCAGATTCAAAATTCTTTTCCGCGATCTCTTTCTTGTACTGAACTTCCTGCAATTCTTTTTCACGCTGCACCATCTGATTGCGCGCAATATCAATTGCCGATGCCAGTTCTTCCTGGCTGGAGATATACAAAGCATACTCCTGGTCATAAACCTCCGGCGCCTCACTGCGCACCTCAGGAGGCGGTGTAAACGGTTTGCCCTCCGCCAGCGCCCTGAGCCTGGACTGCTTGGCGAGGAATGCCAGGTACTGCGCCTGGTTTTCCCTGAGGGAGGAGACTGCCCGCGTTTCATCAATACGTACCAGCGGCGTGCCAACCGTGACCACCTGGCCTTCCTTGACCAGAATATCGGCCACAATACCGCCATCGAGAGACTGGATCACCTGCACTTGCCTGGATGGAATGACCCGCCCTTCGCCCCTTGTGACTTCATCCACCTTGGCTATCGATGCCCAGAGAATCAGCGCACCCAGCGCAATGGCAATTGCATACAGCAGGGCTTTGGCTTTGACCGGGGTCTGCTCCAGTATGGCCAGGTCGGCCTCATCCTCCCAATGCAGGTCTTCCCGGGTTTCGGTTGGCACGGTACGGTCAATAAAATAATAAATCGGCTTGGTGAGCCAAGTCTGGCTCTTCAGAACGCGATTGAGGGTTCCCAGCTTATCAAACAGTTTCTCACTCATAGCGCCTTACCTATCTTGCCGTTTCTCAGTGCATCAGTTACCTGGTCTTTAGGGCCGTCAGCCACGATCCTGCCGGAATCAATCACAATGATCCTGTTTACCAGGTCATATAAGGAAGACCTGTGTGAAATCAGCAACAGTGTTTTGCTTCTGGTCGCTTCAACCAGCCTGCGTTTAATCGCTTCTTCGCCGGAGTGATCCATGGCGCTGGTTGGCTCATCGAGTAATATGACCGATGGCCTGGCAATGAAGGCACGTGCGATGCCTACCCCCTGCTTCTGCCCGCCGGACAAGGTTTCGCCCCGTTCGCCGATCAGCATATCAAACCCCTTGGGATGTGCGTTCACAAACTCATCGATACCGCCCACATGCGCCGCTGCGAGCACGGTGTCATCATCCACATGCGGAGATGAAATCGCTATATTGTCACGCATGGATCCATAAAATAGCTGCGTATCCTGCTGCACATAGCCCACACAGCGCCTCAACTCTGCCGGATCGATCTGACGCGCATCGATACCGTCAACCAGAATCGCGCCTGCAGTAGGCTGGTATAAGCCCAGTATCAATTTGTGTATGGTCGTTTTGCCCGAACCCATGCGACCCAATATCGCCACATGCTCACCGGCCTTGATCTTGAAAGACACCTTGCTTAAGGCATCCTCTTCAGCACCTGGGTAACGGAATGTCACTTCCCTGAACTCAATGTCGCCGTTGAATTGCGGCCTGGACAGGAACGTGCCATCCAGAGGCCGTTCAACCGGACGGTTCATGATTTCGTCCAGCGAAGTCAAAGAGGTTGCCGCGTTATGGTATTGCGTCAGCAGGCCGGCTGTCTGCGCGACAGGTACCAGGGCGCGGGACGCCAGCATGGAACATGCAATCAGGCCGCCCATGGTCAGTTCACCGTTAATCACCAGGTACACGCCCAGCACCACGATCGCAATGGTAATAAGCTGCTGTATGCTGGCGGCGCCGTTGTTGATAGAGTTAGTCAGCAGGCGCAATTTACTGCTGACTTCCGTCAGGAAATGCGAGCTATGCTCCCACTTGCGCTGCATCTGCCCTTCGATGCCCAGCGCCTTGACGGTTTCAAGGCCGACCAGGCTCTCAATCAGGGTTGCATTGCGGATTGCGCTTGCGCGGTACATGGTCTCTGACAGGTCATGCATTTTGGTCTGCACGCTGAATGAATAAATCAGGATGACCACAGCACCCAGCAGAACCGGAATAATCATCGGCAAGGCAATCCAGGCAATGACCCCGACAAAAATCAGGCCGAACGGAATATCAATAAATGTCGTAATTGTGGCAGATGTGATGAAATCCCTGACAGTCTCGAATGAGCGCAGGTTGTTCGCAAATGAGCCTACCGAATTAGGGCGCTGCTCCAGGCGGATTCCCAACACATGTTCCATGATGCGCCGGGTCAGTTTCACATCGATCCTGGTGCTTGCCCAGTCCAGAAAGTAAGCGCGCATGGTGCGCAGCATCAGATCGCCGATCACGATAACCGATATGCCGATTGCCATCACCCATAGGGTTTCCGTAGCGCGGTTTGGCAGCACCCGGTCATAAACATTCATGGTAAAAAGCGGCATGGCCAGCGCGAACATATTCACGACAAAAGCCGCAATCATAATATCGCGGTAAATACGGCTGTTTTCAGCCAGCGACCCCCAGAACCAATGCTGCAGACGCACCTTGCCGATACTGGGCGCTCGCTGGTCAAACACATATTTCAGTTTTGCAACAATCACATAGCCCAGGCTGCGCTCGGCCAGTTCGCCTAAGGGCATCACGACCTCGGCTTCACCGAGTTCGGGAAAAATGACACCCGCCTCATTTCTGGCAGGGTCCAGCCTGGTGATGACACAGCCTTCTTCATCTTTAAGCAGCAGGATAGCCGGCAAGAACTCCGGCCTGATTTCATTCAGGGGTTTCTTTAAAATAGTCACGGCCAGGTTAACGCGATCCGCTGATCGTTTCACCAGCGCCGGCGTCATCTTGCCATTACGCAGAGGCAAACCTGACACTAACGCGTCTTTGGAAGTCGCCACGCCATAAAGGCGGCAAATCAATGCCAGGCTATCTAATAAAGAGTCACCTGTGCCATCGCTTTTTACTTGGTCTAAGCCCTCGATACTCATCCATCCTGCCTTATCGTTAGTTATCTTTTGGTTTCATTATCTGCTTAGCAGCACGTTCAATCAGTTTACACTGCAAATAGCGTGCCTGACGATACATGTTGGCGAACAAACCCGGTGCAGACACCGGCATGCCTGCGCCTGAATATACCCTCTGCCTGAATGGGTTCAATTAAAAACAATATACACGATGCACGGCATCAGGGTTTAATCCAGATCAAGCCAATCACCATTCAAGTGAATTCAGGTCAAGCGACATGTTAAGTGACGCGCATCTATCAACCCGGCCTGCCAATCACGGCTATCGTTACACATTGGCTGCGGCTCGCGACGATACGTTTTACATGTACCAAATCCGGAAACAGCGGCTATAATTCATCTCACGCGACCATTCGCACCATGAAAAAATCAATATGAATATTTCCGAAGCCACGGTTTTTATTGTAGATGATGATTCGGCTGTAAGAGACTCCCTGATGCTGATGATCGAGCAGGAAGGCATCAGGGTAGAAACATACGGTAATGGTGAGGATTTCCTGAGTGTCTGCCAGAACGGCATTTACGGCTGCGCGATACTCGACATACGCATGCCGGGTATGGATGGCATGCAATTGCAGCAGGAACTGAACCGGCGCAATATCAAATTGCCGATTGTTTTCCTGACGGGTCACGGCGATATTCCCCTTAGCGTCAAGGCAGTAAAAACAGGCGCCGTTGATTTCCTCACCAAACCCGTCACGCGCGAGAACCTGCTGTCTTCAGTCAAGTCTGCACTGCTGGAAAGCCAAAGGCTGGTTACCCAGCTGGAGAATGGCCAGGATGCAAAATCAAAACTGGCAGACCTGACCGAACGGGAACGCGAAGTCATGACGCTCGCGGTCGCCGGCTCCCCCAATAAGGAAATTGCACGGCGCCTGGGCATCAGCCACCGCACTGTAGAAATCCACAAATCAAAGATCATGCATAAAACCGGCGCCACCAACCTGCTGGACCTGGCAAGAATCGCCAGTGAAGGCCGGCTGCTTGAATAGCCTGCACCTGAAACCTCTAGCCCGGCCTCCCCTGTAATAAGTGCTCGCGCGGATTATCCTGCGCTCGCGTTTTTGTTAGAGTAACTGCAATTCATGCGTTTTAAATGCCTGGCCAGGGTATGGTCATGCTCCGGTCGCATGGATGTATTGATCCAGCTTAATGGGGAGCCAGGTGATGAAGGGTTAGGTGATGGAGGATCAGGTGCAGACTATACGCCCCGCCGCAGTTGCCGGCAGTTTTTATCCGGGTGATCGCCAGATGCTGGTTGACAATATTGGCGCATTGCTTCAGCAGGCCGCTGCCGGCACCCCTGCCAGCCAGGGCACAGGCACGGCACCGCCCAAAGCCATCATAGTGCCGCATGCGGGCTATATTTATTCAGGACAGACTGCGGCCATTGCCTACAGCCATCTAATCAAATGGCGTACTGCCATCAAACGCGTCATCCTGCTGGGGCCGGTGCATCGGGTGCCAGTTAGGGGACTGGCATTGCCGGATGTAGATGCGTTCACCACCCCGCTGGGTGAAGTGAAGCTGGACAAGGCAGCGATAGCCTCTGTCTCCCACATGCAACAAGTGGTGCATAGCTACCCTGCACATGCACAAGAGCACGCCCTGGAAGTGCAGCTGCCGTTTCTGCAATCAGTGCTGGACGACTTCAGGCTGGTGCCGCTGGCGGTTGGGGATGCCACACCGCAGGAAGTGGCCGAAGTCATGGAAACCTTATGGGGCGGCCCGGAAACCATAATCATAGTCAGTTCGGACCTATCCCACTTTCTGCCTTACGCCGTCGCCAGCGAGGTAGATAAATCCACAGTCAAAAACATACTCAACATGCAGGGCGGACTGACGCATCAGCAGGCCTGTGGCGGCACACCGGTCAATGGGCTGATCCTGGCGGCAAAAAAACATGGGCTGCGCCCCGTGCTGCTGGATTTATGCAATTCCGGCGACACTGCCGGTGATAAGAATCGCGTGGTCGGTTACGCCGCATTTGCGTTCGCAGAGGACACAGCCAATGCATAACACAACAAATAATCGCAATCCGGTTGAAATACCTGGCAGCTTAGAACAGAAAGGCAGGATATTGCTGTCCATCGCCCGCAGCGTGATTGCCGAAGCCTTAGGCAAGCAGGGGGAGCCGGTAGACGAAAACCTGCCATGGCTGCATGACAAAGGCGCGAGCTTTGTCACCTTGACCATGAACCATCAGCTGCGCGGCTGCATTGGCACCCTTGAGGCCGTGCAGCCTTTGCTGCAGGATATCAAAACCAATGCTTATGCCGCAGCTTTCCGCGACCCCAGATTCCCGCCGCTGACCGCAGCCGAACTGGATGCCATCCATATCGAAATCTCGCTGCTATCCACCCTGCAACCGCTTTCGTTTAAAGATGAGGCCGATGCCCTGGCACAGCTGCGCCCGCAGATTGACGGCTTGGTGTTCAAGTGCGGCCATTACCGCAGCACTTTCCTGCCGCAGGTATGGAAACAATTAACCGACCCGGCAGCATTCATGGCACAGCTGAAACGTAAAGCCGGGCTGAGTCCGGATTTCTGGTGCGATGACGTTGAAATTTACCGCTACACGGTTACAGAATTCGAAGAAGAAAACCTGCGGCAGTACGGCACAGAAAGGCTGGCGTCATGAGTGAAACCCGCTATCAGGCGCGCTACTGGCATATGCTGGATGATGGCCGCATGCAGTGCGACCTCTGCCCCAGGGACTGCAAACTGCATGACAGTCAGCGCGGTGCCTGTTTTGTGCGCATGCGTGAAGGCAATCAGATGATACTCACCACTTACGGGCGCTCATCCGGGTTCTGCATAGACCCGATAGAAAAAAAACCGCTTAACCATTTCTACCCAGGCAGCAGTGTGCTGTCTTTCGGGACTGCCGGCTGCAACCTGGCATGCAAATTCTGCCAGAACTGGGATATCAGCAAATCCAGGGACCTGGACCGGCTGATGGATCAGGCTTCCCCCCAAGCCATCGCGATGGCTGCCGAACATCATCAATGCAGGAGCGTGGCATTTACCTATAACGACCCGGTCATTTTTGCCGAATATGCGATGGATGTCGCCGATGCCTGCCATGCGCGCGGCATCAAAACCGTTGCCGTCACTGCGGGATATATGCACGACATTCCCAGGCGCGACTTTTACGCGAAAATAGATGCCGCCAATGTTGACCTCAAAGCTTTTACTGAAGAATTCTATTACCGGCTTACCGGCTCACAACTGCAGCCGGTACTGGATACCCTGCGCTACCTCAGGCATGAGACCGATGTATGGTTCGAGATTACCACATTACTGATTCCTGGCCAGAATGATTCAGATGAAGAACTCGCTGCCATGTGCCAGTGGATAAAAAAGGAGCTGGGCACCGGTGTGCCGCTGCATTTCTCGGCGTTCCACCCCGATTATAAAATGCCGGACATTCCGGCCACACCGCCCGCCACACTGATACGCGCGCGTGAAATCGGCATGCAGGCAGGCCTGCAATACGTCTACACCGGCAATGTGCATAACCAGCAAGGCGATACTACTTTTTGCCCGGAATGCAAGACATCGCTGATCGTGCGCGACTGGTATCAGATCAAGCAGTACCGGCTGACCGAAAATGGATTTTGCCCGGACTGCAATGCCCGGATTGCTGGGCACTTTGACCGCATGGCAGGAGATTTCGGCAGGAAACGCATTCCGATCGTGATCGGCGCTTATGCCTGAATGTAGCTACCCGGATAAAGTGACCTGCAAAAATTATCTAGGCCAGAGAAATACGATTCTCTGATGTTTCTTTGCCGAGATAGTCACCATGTTATGTTTCACCACACCTGCATAATCAGCACTGATCTGGTATTTTCCCGGCGGCAGGTTTGCCAGGAAAAAAGGGCCTTCAGTCACCGTCTCGACAACGACATTGCCCTTGGCATCCTTAATCTGCAACTGCACGTCCGCAATGTACTCTTCTATGCGGTCATTGTCTTCGGCATCCGCTTTCCGTACGAATACGATCTCCAGCAGGTATTCCTTGGCATGGGATTTGAACTGGCTGACCTCATCGCCGCTGATGCCTCCTGAGATATAACAGACGCCATCCGCAGCCGTATAGGACAGGCATTTTGCGAAATCCACCTCTGCGCTTATATGATCGGGGGCGGATGCTTCCGCTGGCGTTTCCGCCAGGTTTTCCGGTGGCAGGAACCCCATTGCCGTAGCGTGAAATGAACCCAGGAACAGGATCATGATTGTGGCAAGAACGACTTTAAAATAGTTCATATGGCACTTCTTTCTTGTTATTGAATGAAAATAAGCTACCAGACCAGTTTACGCCTGAACCCAGTTTAAAATAGATCATTCCGTATCGCAAGCACCCATACCCAGCACCAGTACAGAGACATGCCTCGCAAGGTTATTCAAGCATCAGCTACGACGCCATTCTCTCCTGGCTAAGCGGGCAGATAATGACCCGCAGGAACCTGTGCTCGGTACTCCCGATTTCGCAAAAAAACACGCGCGCAACCAAGCGTGCGCCGTTCAGGCTGATCACTTCGAATTTATATCCGACGCGTGTCAGGAAATGCAGGTATGGGTTCAGGTTTGAGCCTTCCATGAGCGCGACGTTCTTCAGCTGCGGTAACAACCTGGAAATATGCTGCCAGATCAGTTCCGATGGCATGCAGTGCAGCAACCTGCTACCGGCTTTATTGCATTCAGTAATCATGCCGTTGTAATGCAACGTTAAAACCAGTCTATTCTCGTCATCATCTTCTACTGCAAGCGGCTTTTTGCTCACTGAAAAATGTTTATACTCAATCAAAGGGGGGGTACGCTGGGCAATCATTGCTGTATCTCCTTGTTTGCATTCTATAGATCATCCGCCTCACACCTCACCCGGAATCCACCTGCCTAGATGCTATTAACACCTGTTACGGTACTGAAGCCAATGGATACGGCGGTTACCTGCTGATTTAAGGATGAACAATTACGCTTCAGGACAAAATACTTTTCATTCACGACACTAATAACTCACGACACTTACCCGTTTGCAAACACACCGTGCCTGATTTCCGTGCCCAAAAGTATGCGGATGACTACAATTAATTCAATAGCGCTAAATTTACAACCTAATTTCGACTAACAAAATGAGTGTAAACACGTAAGGGCTAACACGTAGTCACTCAATCCTTTTATCCATGCGGACTATAGAAAAACAGGGGATTTTTTATTTTCTTCAACCGTTTTTCCTGGCAAAAAAACTTCGATCCCGGCAATGCCTGCACCAGCGCATGGCACATGAATAAAGAATGGCCAGACTGGTGCATCAACGCCAACTGCATGCTCCTGGCGCCCGGATATCAGCACTGGATAAATCAATATACGTGTTCGCGCGGATTATCTTAGTGCAAAAATATTGCTACTTTATCCACACTCGGTCAGAAAATATTTTCTGAAGTAATGCATTACAAAGGCGATATGCCATGCCGTTACCCGAATTGGAACAAACCATATTTGAAACCATCCTTGGCAGGCGCTCGGTACGGAGCTATGCGCTAAGAAAAGTTGAAGATGGCATCTTGAAAACACTGCTGGAAGCAGCCGTGTGGGCACCTACAGCCATGCATAAAGAACCATGGGGATTTGTTATCGTACAGAATAAAGATCTCCTGCAAAACCTTTCTACGATCGCAAAACCGCTGTTTCTTGAAGAGCTCAGGAAAACAGGCACCAGGGAGGATATTTTAAAAAACACCGCGGGAAACCTTTTTTATGATGCCGGCACCCTGATCATCATCTGCGCCAGGGCTAATGGCCAGATGCCGATTGCCGATTGCTGGATGGCGGCGGAAAACCTGATGCTGGCCGCCTGTGCCATGAATCTGGGCAGTTGCGTCATTGCATCGGCATTGCCGGCGATGTGCCTGCCGGATGTCAAGGTGACACTGGGCATTCCTCCGGAATTTACAGCGGTTGCACCGATCATTGTCGGTTACCCAAGAACGGAAGCCAGCCCCAGCTCGCGTAAAGCGCCCCTGATACTTAAATCGATTCCCCAGTGATGCTTATGCCACATCCCCACTTGACTGCATGTTCTGAAGCCGCTTTTTCCGCTACCAGGAGAAGACCCCATGTACCAACACATACTCTGCCCGATTGATGGCAGCATGGCCTCAACCGCGGGCATGCTTGAAGCGATCAAGTTAGCGAAAGAGCAGCATGCAGAATTGCATTTTTTCCATGTGATAGACACTTATATCCCGATAGTCGATATGGCGGGCGATTTCAACGTCACCTATATGATCGACATCCTGCGGGAAAACGGAGATAAAATCATCAGGCAAGCGCTTGCCGCCGCCGGGAAATCCGGCGTGACTGCCGACACAAAGTGCATGGAAGCTGTCGGCGGCAGAGCAGCTTTCTACATTGTTAAAGAAGCGGAAAGATGGCCTGCAGACCTCATCGTGATGGGAACGCACGGTCTGAGGGGCATCAGCCGCCTGGTCATGGGCAGCGATGCGGAGAATGTGCTGCGGACCAGCCATGTGCCGGTCTTGCTGGTTAAAAGTCCTCATGCAGAAAGGTAATGATGATGGAAATGGATATCAACCCAAACTTGCAATTCGATCACAGTGACCGCCATATCGCGGCACAGCAGATTCTGTCGTACCTGTTCAGTGATTATCTGGGGTCATTTGTGATCCACTTATGGAATGACAGCAAACTGCGCATAGGCAGCGACCTTTCCGAATTCACGCTGAAAATAAAAGATGCCGGCGTACTGCGTGACCTGATCCTGTTCCGCGACCCGGTCAGGCTTGCCGAAGCCTATTTCGACGGTGCAATTGAAGTGGACGGTGACTTTAATGCGGCACTTGGCCTGCGTCATTACCTGGAAGACCTCAAGCTGCCGCTGGGCAAAAAGCTGACGCTGCTGATGAAAGTGTTGTTCCTGAATAGATACAAAGCGGGACGGCCGATAGAGTTTGTAAGGGATGGAGAAGCTGCGCGCGATAACGGCAGGGAAACCATCGCCTTTCATTATGACATATCGAATGATTTTTACCGCTTATGGCTGGATGAGCGCATGATCTACTCCTGTGCCTATTTCGAACATCCGCAGCAGAACCTGGAACAGGCGCAGTGCAACAAACTTGACCATATCTGCCGTAAATTGCGTTTGCAGCCCGGGGAAAGCTTTCTTGACATCGGCTGCGGCTGGGGTGCGCTGGCATGCTGGGCAGCCAAATATTACGGGGTACATGCACACGGCATCACGCTCAGCCAGAGCCAATATGAACATGCCTGTGAAGAAGTAAACAGGCAGCACCTGCAAGGAAGGGTATTCATAGAGCTGCGCGATTACCGTGAGCTTGACCAGGCGGTCTCTTATGACAAGATTTCCAGCATCGGCATGTTTGAGCATGTAGGCATCAAAAACCTGCCGGGCTATTTTTCTATCGTCAACCGCCTGCTGAAACCGAATGGCCTGTTCCTTAACCACGGCATCACTACGGACGAGTCAGGCTGGGGCAACTGCGTTTCCAGCAGGTTCATCAACCGCCATGTTTTTCCGGATGGCGAACTGGAAACGGTCAGCACGATTCAATCACTGATGGAAGATGCAGACTTCGAAATCTACGATGTTGAAGGCCTGCGCCCGCATTACGCACTGACGCTCAGGCACTGGGTGCACAGGCTTGAAAAAAACCATGCAAAAGCCATCAGCCTGGTGGGAGAGCGCAACTATCGTATCTGGCGGCTTTACATGACAGGCTGCGCATTGCAGTTCGAACAGGGGCAGACCGGAATTTACCAGATACTGGCCGTGCGCAAGAACAACAGCTTTCCGCCATTGCCGTTGACCCGGCGTGACTTATACGAACCCTGAAACATGAATCGTAGCCCGCAGCGCTAACCGGAAACATGGAGGAATATCTTGTCGATCAGAGAATTATGCAAACGAGATTTTGTTGCCGTCGGCCGCGACGATACGGTTTTTAAAGCCGCGGAACTGATGCGCCAGAATCATATCGGAGATGTGCTGGTTGTCAAAAAAATACAGGATGCAGTCCTGCCGGCAGGCATTGTGACCGACCGTGATGTGGTCATAGAAATAGTCGCGCCGGGGCTAGACCCTCATGTCATCACCGTTGGCGACATCATGTTGCCGGTCATCTTCACCATAGAAGAAGATGCCGGAATGTCCGACGCCATCAGGCTGATGGCCGATAAAGGGGTGCGCCGCCTGCCGGTAGTCAGGAAAGACGGCGGGCTGACCGGGATCATCACGCTTGATGACCTGCTGCTGTTGATGGCGAGTCAGTTATGCAGCGTTGCGGAACTGCTGGCCAGGGAACAGCAGAACGAGGCTGACAAGCGCCGCTGAACCGGGCCAGGTTTTCAGCGCATTCAGTAAAATCAGAAGGGGTTTCATTCACTGGGCTTGCTTCGTGAGACGTCGCGCGCCCTGCCCCAGCGCAGCCAGACCCGAAGCTGCCGGTATGATTCCGCATCAAGCATGTCCGGCAGAATCACCAGCCGCGGCGCAAATATGCATGCAAGCCATTTTGCATCCGGCTCCCTGCAGTTCACAACCGTTAGATATGGCGTGACTACCGAATCGCTGCATATATCCACGGATAAGACTCTGCCATCCCTGCGTACAAGCTGCAATTGATTGCGGCTGCTCACGCGCAGGGCAACACATGACCATGGCAGCCACAAAAGGCCATGCCGGCACACCGCATAAGCAACAGCCGTGAACACCGCCATGCCCGCCAGCAATTTAATCTGCCAAGACAGGGCCGGCAGTATTAAAATGGCAGCAGCACCCAGACCCATCATGCAGATCATCAAGGTGAGTGTAATCGAGGGCTTGAAATTAAGCCGTATGGGCTTCATCTTATCGTTCATGACTGCATATCAATTATTTCAATAAAGGTTAACATGAGTACACAACAATGGCATCAATTTCTCCAGGCCTCTGCCCAACAACATCCTCTGAGTGAAATTTCACCATCGTTAATCAATGAAACCGTCATTTGCGACCTTTCACACCTAGGGCTGCTGCAACTGCAAGGCGCAGATGCGTTTACTTTCCTGCAGGGCCAGGTCACGAATGATGTCAAGCAGCTGAATGGCCATGTAGCGCACTACAGCGGCTACTGCAACCCTAAAGGCCGCTTGCTAGGCTTGTTCCTGGCATTTGCGCATCAGGAACATATACATTTGCAGCTGCCTAAGGATTTAATCGCCCCGATTGCCAAACGCCTTAAGATGTACGTAATGCGCAGCAAAGTCGAGATTCAGGATGTCAGCGAATCCATCATTAAAATCGGCGTATATGGCGCCAGGTCGGTTGAACTGCTGGGCAGCTTATTTCCAGAAATACCGCAAACCGACTATGCGCTGACCACTCTGGATAACGGCGTACTCATCAGGCTGCCGGGCAGCCAGCCGCGCTTCGAGATTTTCACCGACATCGCCCATGCGCCTGCCATCTGGGATAAGCTGTCGCAGCATGCCAAAACCGTCAATGCAGCCTATTGGGAACTGCTGGAGATTCAAGCCGGCATTCCTGAAGTGTACCAGGCCACGCAGGAGGAGTTCGTACCGCAAATGCTGAATCTTGACCTGTTGAATGGCATCAACTTTAAAAAGGGCTGCTACACCGGGCAGGAAATTGTGGCACGCACCCATTATTTAGGTACCGTCAAGCGCCGCAGCCACCTGGCGCATATTGAAACGCATACTGAAAATAGTACAACCCCGCCAAAGCCTGGCGACAACGTGCTCAACAGCAGCGGCGACATCGTAGGTAAAGTTGCAAGATGCGCGCCCTCTTATAACGGCGGCTATGACTTGCTGGCAGAAATCAGGCTGGAAAGTGTTGAAGCTGGATCGTTAAATGTGAATGGCAGTGCCCTGGACATCCTGCAATTGCCCTACGCCTTATAAAATCCAAGCTTGAAATAAAAATGTGATGCAGTGCTGTTGAACCTGACGAACGCAGGTTTGATGGCCTCAATAGCGCTAAGGCTGGGCCTGCTGCTGTAATTGCGCCTGAGGTTGGGCTTGCTGCTGCGGCTGTGCTTCAATCACCTGGAAGAACACTTCATCCTGCTTGATCATGCCGAGCTCGCTTCTGGCACGTTCTTCAATAGCGGCCTTACCGCTTTTCAAATCACGCACTTCTGCATCCAGCATCGCGTTGCGCGCCTTCAATGCAGAATTTTTTTCCTGCTGCACTTGCACTTTGCGATTGAGCTCCCACACGCGCAGCCAGCTCCCTTTGCCCAGCCACAGCGGATACTGCAGCAGGGCAATCAGGATAACGAAGATGAGCGTAAGGGCTTTCAATTTTAACGCTTTAAACGCAGTACGCTTGCATCGGAAGCAACACCAGGCGCCGCGCAATCAGCACGGCTGGCACATACGGCAAGGTGTCGGTTCGAATACAAGATGGTTACTTGAAGAGCTGGTAGAAAGCAGACTTGCCTGCATAGCTGGTTGCATCGCCAAGTTCTTCTTCAATACGTAATAATTGATTGTACTTGGCAATACGCTCTGAACGGCACAGTGAGCCGGTCTTGATCTGCAATGCATTGGTTGCGACTGAAATATCCGCAATCGTGCTGTCTTCCGTTTCACCTGAACGATGTGAAACCACGGCGGTATACCCTGCACGCTTCGCCATCTCGATGGTCTGGAATGTCTCGGTCAGCGTACCGATCTGGTTCACCTTGATCAGCACGGAGTTTGCAACACCGCGCTGGATGCCTTCACGCAGTATCTTGCTGTTGGTCACGAACAGGTCATCGCCCACCAGCTGTGTGGTTTTACCCAGGCGCTTGGTCAGGATATCCCAGCCCTCCCAGTCAAACTCGCCCATGCCGTCTTCAATGCTGATGATCGGGTATTTATCACACCATGCAGCAAGATAATCGGTAAATTGTGCTGAAGTCAGTGCCAGGCCTTCTGATTCCAGGTGGTAGCGGCCATCTTTGTAGAACTCGGTACTTGCGCAATCAAGACCCAGATACACATCACGTCCAGGCTCGTAGCCTGCGTCTGAAATCGCTTCCAGGATATATTGGATCGCTGCTTCGTTAGATGGCAGATTCGGTGCGAAACCACCCTCGTCGCCCACTGTCGTTGCCAGGCCTTTTTTATGCAGTGTTTTCTTTAGCGCATGAAACACTTCCGCGCCACAGCGAATGGCTTCGCGGAATGTAGGCACGCCAGCCGGAATGATCATGAATTCCTGCATATCCACGCTGTTGTCGGCATGGGCGCCACCGTTGATAATGTTCATCATTGGGGTTGGCAATTGCATTGCGCCTGAACCACCCAGGTAACGGTATAAAGGCAAGCCTGATTCTTCAGCTGCTGCACGCGCACATGCCATAGAAACAGCCAGGATCGCATTAGCGCCCAGGCGGTCCTTGTTTTCCGTGCCGTCCAGTTCAATCAGGGTTTTATCGATAAAACTTTGTTCTTCAGCATCTAAGCCGATGATAGCTTCGGTGATTTCAGTATTTACATTTTCAACCGCCTGCAACACGCCTTTGCCCAGGTAACGGTTTTTGTCACCGTCACGCAGCTCCATGGCTTCCTTAGCGCCGGTAGAAGCGCCTGAAGGCACGGCTGCGCGCCCAATTACGCCGCTCTCCAGCAATACGTCAGCCTCAACAGTCGGGTTACCACGTGAATCCAAAATTTCGCGGGCAATAATATCTACAATCGCGCTCATTATTTTCTCCTCAATTTAACTAAATTTATTATTAGCCGCTTACCAAACAACATTAAAACCAATTTAACCGCCGATAAACGCCGATGCACGCCGATGACTTAAATCAAAAATTTAAATTTTTGAATAAGGATAACCACCGCTATTTCAATAACATAACAATAAATTCATCTTAACTGTTTTTATCGGCGTGCATCGGCGTTTATCGGCGGTCGAAAATCAAAGCGTTGTTTCAATAAAACCAGCTTTTTTTACCAATCTATCTAAATCCACCAATACTTCCAGCAAATCTCTCATCTTATGCAGTGGCCATGCGTTCGGGCCATCTGACAATGCCTTGGCAGGGTCCGGATGCGTTTCCATGAATACGCCCGCAATGCCGCTGGCCACTGCCGCACGCGCCAGTACCGGCACATGCTCACGCTGGCCGCCGCTCTTGTCACCTTGCCCGCCCGGCTGCTGCACTGAGTGGGTTGCATCGAACACCACCGGGCAATCGGTATTGCGCATAATGGCCAGGCCGCGCATATCGGATACCAGGGTGTTATAGCCGAATGAAACACCGCGTTCACAGACCATGATATTGTCTGCACCGCCATTGGCTTCCTTGGCTTTTTCTACCACATTCTTCATGTCGCCCGGCGCCATGAACTGGCCTTTCTTGATATTCACCGGTTTGCCGGATTTGGCACACGCCATGATGAAATCGGTCTGTCGGCACAGGAATGCAGGCGTCTGCAGCACATCCACCACGGCGGCCACGTGCGGCACCTGCTCTTCGGTATGCACGTCGGTCAGAATCGGCACGCCGATCTGGCGGCGCACTTCGTCAAGGATCTTCAGCCCCTGCTCCATGCCAAAGCCACGGAAAGTCTTGTTGGAACTGCGATTCGCTTTATCGTAAGAAGATTTATAGATGAACGGAATATTCAGCGCGCTCGCAATTTCCTTAAGCTGGCCGGCGGTGTCGATCGCCATCTGCTGTGATTCAATGACACAAGGGCCGGCGATTAAAAACAGCGGATGCTCAATACCTACATCAAAGTTGCATAGTTTCATTAGTTAAACCTTTTTTTCCACAGATGAACACGGATAAACACAGATAAATTCATGGTATTAATTGTTACTAATACTATGGTTGGTTTTGTTTTTATCCGTGTGTATCTGTGTTCATCTGTGGCTAATAATATTATTTCTTATTCGCCAAAGCCGCTTTCACATAAGCCGTAAACAGCGGATGCCCGGTGCGTGGATTGGACGTAAACTCAGGGTGGAACTGGCACGCCACAAACCATGGATGCACGTTCTGCGGCAATTCAACCATCTCGCACAGGTCTTCTGTCGGCGTTCTTGCAGAGATCACCAGGCCAGCCGCTTTAAGCTGCTCTACATAATGGTTATTCACCTCATAACGATGACGGTGCCGTTCATTGACATGCGAACCATAGATGCCGGCTGCCAGGGTGCCAGGCACGATTGGACAGCTTTGCGCACCCAGGCGCATGGTGCCGCCCAGGTCGGAGTTCTCATCGCGTTTTTCCGTATTGCCCGAGGCATCCTGCCACTCATCAATCAGGCCAATCAGCTTATGCGTAGCTTGCGGGTTAAATTCGGTACTGTTCGCACCTTCCAGGCCTGCAATATGGCGGGCAAATTCGATCACTGCCAGCTGCATGCCCAGGCAGATACCTAGATAAGGCACTTTGTTTTCACGTGCGTACTGGATCGCCGCGATCTTGCCTTCCGTACCGCGCACACCAAAGCCGCCTGGCACCAGTATCGCATCCATGCCGGCAAGTGCGCCGGTACCATTCTGCTCGATATCTTCCGAGTCTATGTAATTGATCTTAACTTTCGACTCGGTGTGGATACCGGCATGAATCAGTGCTTCTGTCAGCGATTTATAAGATTCGGTCAAGTCGACGTACTTACCAACAAATGCCACATTCACCAGGTGTTTCGGATTTGCCAGTGCAGTAGCGATGCGCTCCCATTCAGAAAGGTCTGCCGGTTTAGCGGCAATCGCCAGTTTCTTGCAGACGATGCTATCCAGGTGCTGGCCATGCAGCATGCCGGGAATCCGGTAAATAGACTCCGCATCAATTACGCTGATCACCGCTTCGGAAGCCACGTTGGTAAACAGGGCGATTTTCCTGCGCTCTTCTTCGGGAATGTCGCGGTCGGCACGGCACAGCAGAATATCCGGCTGGATACCGATTTCACGCAGCTCTTTGACCGAGTGCTGGGTAGGCTTGGTTTTGAGTTCGCCTGCAGTCGGGATCCACGGCAATAACGTCAAATGGATATAACAGGTATTTTCCCTGCCTTCTTCAAAACCCATCTGGCGGATGGCTTCAAGAAACGGCAGTGATTCAATGTCGCCCACCGTGCCGCCAACCTCGACGATCGCCACATCGGCGCCAGCTGCGCCGCGTTTCACCTGGGCTTTGATTTCATCGGTAATATGCGGGATCACCTGTACGGTTTTGCCTAAATACTCGCCGCGGCGTTCTTTTTTGATCACTGTTTCGTAGATCTGGCCGGCAGTAAAACTATTGCGTTTAGCCATGCGCTGGCTGATAAAGCGTTCGTAGTGCCCCAGATCAAGGTCGGTTTCCGCCCCATCATCCGTCACAAACACTTCACCATGCTGGAATGGGCTCATGGTACCGGGGTCAACGTTGATATAAGGATCCAGTTTCAGCATGGTGACTTTGATGCCACGTGATTCCAGGATTGCGCCAAGGCTGGCAGCGGAGATACCTTTACCAAGAGAGGAAACAACACCGCCGGTTACGAATACATATTTGGTCATGGGAAAGGAGCTTTAAATTATTTGTTGCAGACGGGAGCCTATTTTACTTTAAAGCCCCCTAGCCTACAAACAAAAACTCTTAATTGCATGTTAATTTTAAACATTCCGCTTTGCATGACGCAGCCGCAGAATGACTGCTGATTAAGCGGTTGTTGATATAAATCAAGCGAATATCCCCGCTCTTCCATAAAATCAAGCTTAGCGATTCTGCCTGACAATCAACACTGGGAGATTTAAATCATGTACAAGGAATTATTCAGTTCATATACCGGCATGCTAAGCCTGGGGGTCATTGTATTTGTACTGCTCATGGCAGCATTTTTTCTGCGCCTGTTCCTGACGGCAAAGCCGCTGGACAGCGATAAAAAATAATACATGCCCGGTTAAACCACATGGGTACAGTCACATAGTTACAGTCACATGGGCTAGGTCCGCCTGGCCCATGCGCCATAGCTTTTGAATTTTTCATGCACCTTCTGCATTTCTTCATGCGTCAACAGGTGCGGCTCCCCCACCTGCAAAGCGCGCAGGTACTGTTCACATAACGTTTCGACTTCCTCTGCCACCTGCAAAGCCTGATGCAGATCCGCGCCGATCGCGATCATGCCATGATTCGCAAGCAGGCAGGCCTTGCGCCCGGATAATGCCGCCAGGGCATGATCCGACAGCAGCTGGCTGCCGAACAGCGCATAAGGCGCGCAGCGTACCGTATCGCCGCCTGCAACGGCAATCATGTAATGAAATGGCGGAATATCACGCCTGAATGTACTGAGCGTGGTGGCAAACATACTGTGCGTATGAATCACTGCATTGATTTCCGGCCTGTGCTGCAGGATATCCGAATGGAAGCGCCACTCGCTGGAGGGCTCGCAGCGTCCGTGCCAGTGCCCGGAAAAATCCATCCAGACCATATCGTCAGCCGTCATCCGGTCCACAGCCATGCCGGACGGCGTGATCAGGAAACCCGGCTGCCCATCATCAGCACAGACCCGCACGCTGGCATTGCCGGACGTACCGCGGTTCAAACCCAGGTGACATAATTGCCGGCTGGCATCCAATAATTGCTGCCGCTGTTGTTGCATGCTTATCTTTCCAGAACGGTTAGGAATGGGTTCTCTGCATCTGATGCAGCTGATCCG
>Ga0208758_100282_pt1 | contig 19308 bp, 21 predicted proteins | sample LakWasM116_HOW13_2_FD_183930 | JGI IMG/M metagenome (GOLD analysis project Ga0208758, IMG submission 183930) | Freshwater sediment methanotrophic microbial communities from Lake Washington under simulated oxygen tension - Sediment Metagenome... | ecosystem: Environmental > Aquatic > Freshwater >...
GAGCATTCAGTCGGGCCTGGAGCTGGCGGCGCTCCGCGTCCAGTGCAATCAGTTCGTTGCGCATGGTGGACTGCTCCACCTGCGCACGGATCACATCCTGTTGCGCAGCAAGCCCGCCCGCATAGCGGACCTGCGCGACTTTTTCCAATCGCGCCATCAGGTCGAGAATTTCCCGCGACAAGCGTTCGTTCTGGTCCAGGTAATAGAGCTCGGCATAAGTCGTCTTGATCTTGCCAGCCAGTTCAACCCAGGCGCCTGCTGCACGGCTTCTCGCAGCTTGTGCTTGTGACTCAGCCACCTCGCGCTTCAGACCGCGTTTGCCCATCCAGGGAAAATCCTGCATCAGCACGTAGCGGGTGCTTCCGACGCGCCCTGGCAATAGCGTGGGGTTTTGTTCTCCCATGCGCGTGATGTCACGCAATTCGGTGCGGAGTTTGGGGTCCGGCAAGGCGCCTGCTGGCGCGACGCGTTCCGCCGCCGCATCCGCATCAAAACGCATGCTGGCAATTTCGGGGTTTCGCTCCCTGGCCGCTTGCAGCAATCCCTCGACACTCGATCCCAGCTTGACCTCCTGGGCCCGAACCATCGGGCTCAAGGCGAGAGCGACCAGCACCACACCCAACGACAGGCGAAACCTATTCGGCATCAGGACCTCCCTTGGCGGCACGCAAGGCAACATTCAACTGGTCAACCACTTCGGCCCAGTCCGCATCCTCCAGAAGCTCTTCGCGCAACAGAGTCGCCTGAGCAGGCGTCCAGAATGGCGCATCGGCCAGCAGCACATCGGGCGGCAGTGGAGCGTGCTCCTCCAAGAACTCCCTAATGCCTGCCGCGTCCATGCGCAGGCCGAGTTGGGCAAATAGTTCAGAGAAGCGATGAAATGACTTTTCCATAGCGGTGGTCCCTATTGTTTAAATACAAAAATTCTGAAGACGTGGCCGGTGGACGCTCACGAAAACGTCAAGCTCAACACCAATACGACCACTCCCGACGCCATCGCGCCCAGGTAGCCGAAAACAACCGATTTACCGACCTGCGCTCCACCCGTCGTCCAGGCGATGCCGACCTTGGCCACCATGTTTGCCAGCGTCGCGAGACCGAGCGCCGTGACGGTGGCGACCGTGGACAATCCCCCGGCACCGTGCAGCCGAGCGAGCGAGATCAAGATCGCATCCACGTCCGCCAGGCCAGAAACCGCCGACAGCACGTAGAGGCCACTGGTGTCCAGCCATTGCTTTGCCGCGGGCACCAGGACGCTCATGACAGCGAGCAGCACACCAAAGCCAAGCGCGGTACCCAGGTCGAATGGCGCCATCGCGCCGACAGCGCCCTCCCCCACGACCGTGCGGTCCAACTTGCGCCACCGCCATAGCGCCATACACAGCAGCACCACGCCAGTGACCACCAGAGCGCTGCCGAAGGTGGACAACAGCGTCGGCCGGATGACGCCCAGCAGAACGACCATGCGAAAGAACATGACACCACAAGCGGCCAGAGTGCCGGCTACCGCGGCGCCGGCCAGCGAAGGCTGCTCGCGTGCATAGCGAGCCAAAGCCAATGTGGCGGCCGTGGAAGAGGCCAGCCCTCCCAGGATCCCGGTCCACAGCACCCCCCTTTGCGCGCCCGTGATCCGCATGGCGAAGTGCCCCGTCAGCGACAGGCCCGCAATCAAAATGACTGCCCACCACAGCTGGTATGGATTGAGCGCGGCGTAGGGCCCCAGGCCGGTATTGGGCAGGTAGGGGAGGATGACCATGGACAAAACCAGCAGCTGAAGCGATGCCGTCAGCTCGCGGTGATCGATCAAGCGCAGCCAACCGTGCAAGGTCGGCTTGAGGTCGAGCAACACAGCGCCAATCACCGCAGCCGACAAAGCCAGGGTGATGTTGCCGTGCGCCGCAAAGGCACCCAGGACCAAAGTCAGTAGCATCGCCACAGGGGTTGTGGCACTCAGGTTGCCCGACAGTTCGGCATTTCGGACGTAGGACACTGTCAGCAGCAGAGCGAGTCCGAGCAGCGCACCCAGCAAAGGCCAGGCGCCGAAATCTGGCTGCAGATGTCCAAGCACACCACCGAGCAGTCCGGTCAGTGCAAAGGTACGCAGGCCTGCAACACGCCCACCCTCCGGCAATTCGCGGTCGTGCCAGCCGCGTTCCAGGCCAATCACCAGACCAACAGCAAGCGCGGCGACCAGCCCCCGGACGTCAGATGGCAGTTCATAGCTGGTCATCGGACCTCTCCGTTGTCGTACTCTGCAGCCGGCTGCAGCAGCTTGCGCGTGCCACGCACCACGACCGCATCACAGGTATAACGCGAGTCGACATTGAACAGCGCCACCTCTTCGGTCCAATCCACGTTCAGCATAAATTCCTCACGCAGCATTGAACTCTCGGTCACTGAATTTCAGGTTGTTTTACTTCGGAACGGCATCCGCCTACCTTGTGTGAATGCACGTTATGCATTTTCCGAGCCCAAGGCTGACTAAAAGATGTTTCAAGAATTACATTTCTGTCAGACTGTTCATGGGACGAGGCATATTTGCCGCCGATGAACGTTGGCGCGTTTGAAGGCCCCTTGGGCCTGCTCCACGGTGTTACAGAATTACCAGTCAAGACCGCAAAACCGGTGCCCGCAGGTCCCTTGTCTCGCCACTTTCCCCTTTGGGTCCAACGCGGTCTCTTCAAGGGCGAACTCCACGTCGATTTGGGATAGACGCTCAAAAAGCGCCATGTTTTGGTGGTTCTCTGCACGCTCGAACAAGAGGACCTCAATCGGGCGCCACATTGCCACCCAGCCAATAATCAACAAGCCTTCGCTAGTTGCAACAAGCACTTTGCTGTTGCCAGGATTAACCAATATGGCTCGTGCCAGCAGCGTCGCCGTCAGAACGGCGAGTCCCGTGAACAGAAAGCGCATGCCCTGTCGCATCCTTCGGCGATACCGGCGCCTGCACTGCGCATGCTGCGCCTGAAAGTGCGCATGGATCGCTCGCGCAATCTCCACCTCGTACTCTCTGATCGGCGCCGGGACGTGAACCACAAGCCGAAGCGGTTCATCTGGACCATACTCACCTGCACAATCGACGATATAGTTTTCAACGGCACGGCTCAGTGTTTTCTCATGGAACGGTGAAGGGTCCAGAGAATCGTAAAGCTGCATGATTCGTTGAATTCGGATGTCGATGACCGTCATTTGGACATATGCCAAGGTTGGCTCTGGCTTGTTCTACATTTTGTGTACCCTGCGGACGGGTGTAGGCGACGGACCTCACTCAAGGCGTTACGCTGATACCGTTGGGGACCTTGCCGACAGGAACGGTCTTCGTTACCTTGCGGTCTTTCACGTCAAGCACGGAAACCGAATTGGCGTACATGTTGGTAACGTAGGCGTACCGGCCTTCGCGGTCAACAGTCACGCCATGGGCACCGGCGCCAGTCACGACTGTCTTTGCGACCTTGAAACGCTCAAGGTCAATCAGGCTGACGGTGCTGCCCGGTTTCTTGCGCGTACCCTGGTTGGCCACCACCAGCGTGCGCGAGTCAGGCGTGGCGTACAGCTGGATCGGCACCGTTCCTACTGCAACCTTGCGAATCACCTTGCGCGTTCCTGGGTCGATCACGGCAATGGCGTTTTCGCCCGACAACGAGGCAAAGGCCAAACGACCGTCTGGCGTGAAGCCAGTCTGGGCCGGCCCCTTGCCAACCGGCACCTGCGCAACCTCCTTCTGACTGGCGGTGTCGATGACAGATACCGTGCCACCCTTGAGATTGGCGACGTAGACCTCCTTGCCATCCGGGCTGAACCGAAGACCATGGGGAAACTGGCCGACCGGAATCGTCGCCACGTGGCTCCGCGCCGCTGTGTCGATCACGGTGACCGTGTTGTCGCCGCCATTGGTGACATAGGCAAGGCGGCCGTCTGGTGACACCACCACATGGGCCGGGTGCATACCCACCGGCACCTTGGCGACGACCGCGTTGGTCGCGGTGTCGATGGCCCAGATCGCGCCCGGTTTTCCCATCGCATCGTGGTCGCCTTGGGCCATGCCCTTGTGCGCAGAAACGTCGGCTGCATGGTCAGGCTCGCCGTTGTTGGTCACCCATACGAGCTTGCCGTCGGGCGACACTTGCACGTTGTGGGGCATCTTGCCGACGTGCACGTTCGTCAGCGTTTTCAACGATGCCGCATCGAGGACGCTGACCGTGTCAGCGCCTTCATTGGCCACATACACTTGGTCGGCGGCCAAAGTGGTTCCGGACCAAGTCAGCAGGCCGATCTGGACCGCTGTCAAAAGCCAGTTGATTTTTCTTCTCATCATGATCAATCCTTGTTGAGAAACGGCCCTTAGATCAGGGCTATGTCCACTTTGTGGGTCCTGTATTACCGTCACCGTTTTTGTCCATCATGTCCAGGACGCATAAAAACTAGCCAGGACGTTGAAACATCAAACGAAACGCTTGCTCGATCGCAGCGTCGCGGCCTTCGCGAAGTCGTCCCAGCGCATGAGTAACTTGTCCTGCAGCTTCACGCTCACGCTCGATCAACGGGTGATGCGGCGCAAGCGGTTGTCGGGTCCTGGCGAGGGGTTCGGCCAACACACTGACCCCTTTCATCCACGGATTAAATGTTTCTGAAAACAAATACCTACTGCTGCGCATTGGATGGAGCCACTTAAGCACTTCGGCTGTCCAGGGCGTGGAGAACGCTTGTGCCCAGGGACTGACAAATGCCCGGTAAAGCGCCTCATTGAATGTCGAGACCTGTTTCACCCGCTCAAAGGCTTCTTGCGGGTAATCCGTTTTCAAGTCTTCAACCTGACGGGATTCAAAGCGAATGCTGTAGGAGGGCTTATGGCAGTCCAGGCTCCCGGACGGGTTGTCGATCTTCATCTCATAGAGGCCCGGTGCCAGCGCCTCAATCTCAGCCAGGCTCTCCAGGATCGCCCGGTGCTCCAGACGAGCCACCCCAGCAGAGACAAAAATGCCGAGATGGCCGACATGCGGGTTCGTGAGGTAAACGATGCGCTGCCCTGCCCGCTTGAGATCATCGGTGTCACTATAGACAGCGGGGATCCACCCAAGCGCCTGGTGCGGTGGCGTGATGTTGTCGCCGTAAGAGGCAAAGATGACGATTGGATTCCTGATCCGCCTCAGGTCAGCAGTGCAACCCTGGCAAATCTGGAAAAGGCCCTGCTCAAGTTGGTTACCAATGAACAGGTTCTCAACGATCGCGAGGATCTCTTCTCGGCTCAGGAAATAAAACCCGGTCCACCAGCGTTCGAACTCCAGAAAGCGCCCCTGCTCACTGTCAACGTTGGTGAAGAGTTGGGCGTACTTCTCCCAAATCGCCTTTTCGGGCTTGAGGCTCTCAAAATTCTGCGCCAGCCAGGCCCCGTCGAAGCGGCCATTGCCCAGGTCGGCCGTCAGATGCGCCAACCAGCTGCCGCCAAGGAGTCCTCCGGAAAGACGCATCGGATTGACACCGGACTCGCCCGCCCAATACGACAAAGGAGAGCCATTGAGCACCACCGGTCCGACCAGACCGGCGCAGTCTGCGGACAGCAGCGCCACCGCCCACCCGGCCTGGCAGTTGCCATAAAGCACAGGAGCATTGCCAGGATGGCGTACTGCAACCTCTTCGACGAAACGCCGCAGCACATGCAAAACGTCTGCCAGGGTTTGCCCCAGAGCCGGCTCTGGAAAGAAAATCACGAAATAAACCGGATGGCCTTCGCGCATGGCCATCCCGACTTCGGAGTCGCGCTTGAAGCCGCCAATTCCGGGGCCGTGGCCCGCGCGTGGATCGACGATGATGACCGGCGGTTTGTCAGAGTCGACGCAGTCGTCCCAGCAATGCCCGTCGATTTCCGTGATGCGCAGCAGTGCATAGTTGACGGGCCGTTCGAAGCTGCGCGCGTCCAGCAGCGTTTCATATTTGAAGTCCAGAAGCGGCGGCAACCCGGCTCGCTCGTGATCCAGCATGTTGTTCGCGCGCTGGCGAAGCGTGTCCCAGAACAGCACCGAGCGTTCGAAGAAGTCCCGCTGGTAGTCGAAAAAGTCCTGCGTCGAAGGTGCTTCGGCTGCTCTTTTCATGCCACTGGACGCATCCTGTGCCGCAGGCTTGACCAACTCCCCCGCATGATCCAAGGCGGTCTGTTGTAGATCCTCTGCCTCGCGTTGCGTCCTTTGCACCGCTGGTTTTTTGCCCCCCGCCGTGGCGCTTTGAGAGGTACGAGGTTTTTGTGGCGACGTGGGGGGTTTCATCATTCCTCCGAACTACGGTGTCATCTTTTGCCGCGCCGCAGACGCAGCGCGTTGAAAATCACCGACGCCGAACTGAGGCTCATCGCCAGTGCCGCGATCAGCGGGGACAACAACCACCCAGTAAACGGGTACAACACACCTGCCGCAATCGGCACCCCAATGCCGTTGTAAACGAATGCGAACAGCAGGTTCTGGCGCATGTTTCGGACCGTGTCAGTGGAGATGTCACGCGCCGCAGTGATGCCGCGCAAGTCGCCTTTGACCAGTGTGACCTGACCGCTGTTCATGGCCACATCGGTCCCCGTGCCCATGGCCACGCCGACATCGGCCTTGGCCAATGCAGGCGCATCGTTGATGCCATCGCCGGCCATGGCGACAATGCGACCCTCTTTCTGCAGCCGTTCCACAAGCGCCAGCTTGTCGGCGGGCTTGACTTCGCCATGCACCTCGTCGATGCCAAGTTTTGCACCCACGGCCTTGGCGGTGGTCAGGCCATCGCCAGTGGCCATCACGATGCGCAAGCCACTGGCGTGCAAAGTTCTGATGGCTTCCAGCGTGGTGGCCTTGATGGGATCGGTCACGGCCAAGATGCCAGCCAGTTGCCTGTCCACGGCCAGATGCATCACGCTGGCGCCTTCACTGCGCAGGCGCTCGCCATCCATCTTGAGCGCATCAGTGGCCACGCCCTCCTGCTGCATCAATGCGGTGTTTCCCAGCACCAGGTGCCTGCCATCGACGATGCCTCGCACACCGATCCCGCTGCCTGACTCGAAATCAACGGGTTTGACCAGCTCCAGGCCTTTAGCACGCGCAGCGCTGACGATAGCCTCTGCCAAAGGGTGTTCGCTGCCTTGGTCCAAACTGGCAGCAAGGCGCAGAACTTCGTCCGCTGTATATCCTGGGGCGGCTACTGCGGTGTCGAAAGCGGGCTTACCTTCTGTCAAAGTTCCTGTTTTGTCCACAATCAGCGTGTCCACCTCGCGCATTTTTTCGATGGCACCCGCATCGCGGAACAACACTCCCTGTGTCGCAGCCCGCCCTGTGGCCACCATCACCGACATGGGCGTGGCCAGCCCCAGTGCACAAGGGCACGCGATGATCAGCACGGCCACGGCGTTGATCAAGCCAAACACCCAGCTGGGTTCCGGACCAAACAGGCCCCAGACAAAGAAGGTGGTAATGGCGATGAGCACCACCACGACCACGAATTTTCCTGCGACCACGTCCGCCATGCGCTGCATGGGCGCCTTCGAGCGCTGGGCATTGGCCACCATCTGGACAATCTGCGACAGCATGGTGGCCGCACCGACCTTCTCGGAGCGCATCACCAAGGCGCCACTGGTGTTCATCGTGGCACCAATGACATTGTCACCAATGCGTTTGGTCACCGGCACAGGTTCACCGGTCAGCATGGATTCATCGACGGCGCTGCTGCCCTCGGTCACAACGCCATCGACCGGCACTTTCTCGCCGGGGCGAATGCGCAGCAGGTCTCCGACGTGAACATGGTTCAGCGGTACGTCTTCTTCGCTGCCGTCCGCATGGATGCGGCGTGCCGTCTTGGGTGCCAAACCGAGCAGCGCCTTGATCGCCGCAGAGGTTTGCGAACGGGCCTTCAACTCGATGATCTGGCCCAACATGGTCAGCGAGATGATGACCACGGTTGCCTCGTAGTACACAGCCACACGCCCCATGGAGACAAACGAATCCGGGAACACGCCCGGTGCCAGGGTGGCTACCAGGCTGTAGAGAAAGGCCGCGCCCGTACCCAGACCAATCAAGGTCCACATGTTGGGACTGCGAAGGATGAGGGACTGCCATCCGCGTGCGAAGAAGGGCCAGCCAGTCCATAACACGACAGGGAGCGACAGCGCCAGTTCAACCCAGGTTTGCACTTTCATGTCAAACCATCCGAGGCGATGGCCGAACATGGCAAGAACGGTGACGATGACCGTGAAGGGCAGTGTCCACCAGAAGCGACGCTGAAAATCCTTTAACTCATGGTTGTCTTCCTCGCCCAGGGGAATGATGGGCTCCAGTGTCATGCCGCACTTGGGACAGGTGCCGGGATGATCCTGGCGCACCTCCGGGTGCATGGGGCAGGTGTAGATGGTTCCGGCAGGCTCTGGCGCAGTGTCCGCGGGGGCTACAGATACAAGGTATTGCAACGGGTTCGCCGCGAACTTGCTTTGGCACTTGGCACTACAGAAATAGTAGGGCCGCCCTGCGTGCGTCCATTGGTGTTCAGACTGCTCCGTGATGTTCATGCCGCACACCGGATCCTTCAGATCCGTTGGAGGGGCAGGCTCGGCAGGGGGGGGACTGCCGTGATGGTGGTGTGCATGCATGTCCATTGCTTATTCCTTGTCGTTGTTGGGCCGCCGGGGCGTCTGCGCAGGGTTGTTATGCCCACCATGGCCGCTATGGCCGCCGTGGCCGCCGTGGCCGTGCATCAGGTGCATCAGCGGGCAGGCGAGGAGCAGCAGGTAGGGCCAATAACCCAGAACATGGCCCCAGTGCTCTCGCAGCAGGTAAAAACCGGCGATCAAGGCAGCCGTTGCCAGCGCCATGCCGGCTGGGCGGCGCCAGAACGATGGTGGACGGGAGCCGTTGTCAGGTTGGTTCATGGAGTCAACCTTTCAAAGTTGCCAGCGAAAGGTACGAGCAGCGGATTCGCCCGGCCGGTCGATCCGCAGTTCAATCGCACCTGGGCGCGGCGCCGGCACATCGAACACCAGCGAGCCTTCGCGGTGGTGACCGCCCGGTGGCGCGCCCAGCCAGCCTGTGGGCTTAAACGTGCGCCCGTCGTCGGTCGTCAAGGTGGCGCTTTGGATCAGGTCATCGCTCAGGTCGGCACTGTGCGTGTCCAGCACAACAGCGAATTCCCACGGGCTGCCCGGCAATCCGAGAGACTTCGCAGTCACCTTGACCGTCACCCCCTGCTCACTGGACGACCGCTCGGCGGTGGCAGCCGGGTTTGTTTGGGCCCGTGCAACCCATGACACCGTGGCCATCAACAGGCCCGCCAAGGCCATGGATGCCACGAACCCCATGCGCCGGCCCGTCACGCCGTCATTTTTATTCACCATGATGCACTCCTTGAGTAAAAGATCATTGCCCATGTTAGTCAGCGGCAACCGCAGCCACCCGTACCTATGTAAAAGTCCGGTTCATCCTTGCCACCTGCTTAGCCCTCGGCTGCGCCTCGCCCGATGCGCGGGATAAATCGGGGTGTGGACCGGGCATACGCGTCGTACTTCACACCGAACTGCTTGCGCATTTCGTTTTCTTCCGTGATGGCGAGCCGCCCGTACATCACCAGCAAGACCGGGAACATCAGCAGGGTCAGCAGCGTCGGCCACTGCAAGAGAAAGCCCAGCAGAATCAACACGAAGGCCACGTACTGCGGATGCCGGATGCGGGCGTAAGGCCCGGTGGTCGCCAGCGAATGCTGTCGCTGTGCGTGATACAGAACATGCCACGCGCTCGACAGCAGGTAAAAGCCATATCCCAGAAAGACATAGCTGGCCAGATGCAGGACACCGAAATGGGGATCACCTGTTTCGCCCAGCAAGGTGGACCACAGGTGACCGGTATCGTGGGTCAGCAGGTCAAGACCAGGAAACCGCGTCGCCAGCCATCCAGACATCAGGTAGATGGTCAGCGGAAAGCCGTACATCTCGACAAACAAGGCGACGACGAAAGCAGAAAAGGCGCCAAAAGTGCGCCAGTCGCGCGCAGTGGCAGGCTTGAAGAAGCTGAAGGCAAACAGGATGAAAACGGCCGAGTTAAGGGCCACCAAAAACCAAAGGCCATACGCGGTTTCACTGTGATTCATGACCGATCTCCCTGGTTCGTCTGGGTTGGCTGGCCTGGCTCTTCTGCCTCGATCCGTGGCTGCTCGGAACCACGGTGATGACCATGATCACCATGGCCGCGGTGCATGAACAGATGCATCAAGGGGCAGGCCAGGATCAGCAGAAACGGCAAGGCGCCGAAGACATGTGCCCGGTGCTCGGTCAGCAGAAAAAATGCCGCGACCGCGCCCAGCACCAGCAGGCCAATGCCATAGCGCGTGCGCCACAGGCTCTTGGGTTCATGCGCGTGGTTGGGTATCTGCTGGTTCATGGTGGGCTCCTGCGCCGTTGGTTATTCAGACCGTTACCGCGTACCGCAGCATCCATCCTGCTTCGGCGTGATCTATCCAGCATCTCCTGGGTTGGAACTGGAAGGTCGGCAAGAGCCGGTCGGCCCGTGCACTCACTTGGCGCCGGCGTCTCCGGGCGTTGGCGGCATGCGCTGCATCATCATGTCCATCATGTTCTGCATCATGTCCATGCGCATTTCCATCATTTGATGACGCTGGGGCAGATCCGCCGATCCGGCGCCAGGGGTACCCATTCCCTGCATTCCTTGCATGCCCCCCATGGACTTCATGCTTTTCATCATGTCCATACCCTCTTGCATGGCCTTCGTATGCTCGGCCATCAGGGCTTGTCGCTCAGCAGGTGTTTTGGCCGCCGCCATCTTGGCGCGCAGCGCCTGCATGGTGTCCATCTGCTGCTGCATTTTTTGTTGCATCTGCGGCATTGAAGACATGCCCATGGGCATGCCGGCCTGGGGTGTTGCCTGCGGGGCTTGCACTTCGGCCTGTTGCGCCGAAGCAGCAAACGCCATGCCGGAGACTGCCACCGCCAGAAGGGTTGGGATCCACTTGGACATATCTATTTCCTTTCACGACCAGAAACCGGCAGGATTGCCAGAGCAGGTATGAAGGTCATCGACAACCATGTGGTTTGTATCGGCGCCCTCACGCCATGCAGTCACTGTAGGAGCCGACCATGGTCGGCAAGATGACCCAAAGATGACAAAAAAGTCAGGATCCGCGTTTCGACCGTTGATTCAATTGGCGGTTGGCCTCGTCGTGTTGGGACTGGATGTCTCGCGACCACCGGGACTTGATCCAGGACAGCACCGCCACGATGTCGGCATCGCTGAGCGAGTCGCCAAAGGCCGGCATGTTGGTGGCGTAGTCCGTCAAGCCAGCTGCCTTGACAACGCCCTCTTTGGTGATGCGAATCAACACGTCGTCAGGATGGTGCCAGGTGTGTCCGCTCTCGTCATGGGGCGGCGCGGGCAAGCGCCCGTCCGTGCCCGGCTCTCGCCAGTTAGCCTGCCCTTCAAGATTCACGCCGTGACAACTGGCGCACCGCGCCTGATAGATCTGCCCACCCTGCTTGAGCACCACAGCGTCATCAGGGCGAAGCACTCCTGGTGCGTTTGCGCCGAAGAGATCAGCCGATCGCCACCAAAAGAGGGCTGCGGCCATCCCCGCCAAGGCAAGGCCGGCCGCAGCAAGACGGACAGACTGGGACCGCCGGATCACTTGGTGGGCTGGATATCCGTCACCACCATCTGGCCGCTTTCGCTCATGACCATGAACTGGATCTTGGCCCCGATAGCAGTCTTGTCCAGCAAGGCTTTGTCCTTGACCACGAACACCATGGTCATGCCGGGCATTTCCATGTGCTTGATTTCGCCGTGCTTGATGGTGATCTTGCCCGCGTCCTTGTCGATTTTCCGGACTTCGCCATCGGTCATGCCGGGGGCTGCCGCCATGCCCATTTTTCCGTGGTCCATGTTCATCTGCGCGAACACAGGATTGCCAGCCAGGGCCGTGATGGCCAGTGCGGTTGCGCTCAGAAATAATCGCAGTTTCATCGTGACTCCATGTGCAATTGGGTTGAGGTCATGCTGGATCAAAGTCCGGTTACTTGGCGGCGACCTTGACCTGGCCCTTCATGCCTGCTTCGAAGTGACCCACGTGCAGACACGCGAAATCAACGGTACCAGCTTTGCTGAACTGCCAGATCACCTCTCCTTGTTTGCCGGGGGCCAGTGAAATCTTGTTGGGTTCATCGTGCTCCATTTCGGGGAACTTCTTCATCACTTCGTAGTGCTCCAGCAGTTCTTGCGGCGTACCCAGACTGAACTCGTGTTTGACGCTGTCGGTGTTTTTCAGGACGAAGCGGATCGTTTCGCCTTGCTTGACGCGGATGTCCGAGGGCTTGAACCGCATGCCATTGCTCATGTCAACATGGATGGTGCGACTGACTTTTGAGGCCACACCAGGCTTGCCAATCGGGGACTCGTGGTGCCCGCCGTCATGTTTTCCGGCGGCGGTGGCCGCCGTGCTGGCCAGCAAAACGCCGGAGAAAAAAAGCGCAGAGCGAAGGGACAGGATGGATCGTGCGAGTTTCATGGGGATGTTTTCAATGTTGGGTTGGAAAAAGGTTGAGCACCCTTGTTACGGGTGTTGCAGGTTCAGTGAGACATGCCTTTTGCGGAGGGTTTTACCGCCTTGGCGGTGGCCACCGTCGCATCGCTGCTGGCTGCAGGGCGCGGTGTCGGCGGGAGCGCGCCGTTCCATTCGTATGCCACGGTGCCTTCGGGGAACTTGTACGGCCCCGGGTCTTTGTAGTCACCGGGTTTCTGGTCTTTGCGCACCTTGAAGACCGTGAACATGCCGCCCATCTCCAGCGGGCCGAACTGGCCGGTGCCGGTCATCATGGGCGCCGTGTTGTCGGGTATGGGCATCTGCATCTCGCCCATATCGGCCATGCCGCGCTCGCCCATCAGCATGTAGTCGGGCGCGACCTTCTGGATCTCCTTGACCAAGCCGCGGTGGTCCACGCCGATCATGGTGGGCACGTCGTGCCCCATGGCGTTCATGGTGTGGTGGCTCTTGTGGCAGTGCATGGCCCAGTCGCCTTCCTCATCGGCGATCAGCTCGATCTGGCGCATCTGGCCCACGGCCACATCCGTGGTGACCTCGTACCAGCGCGTGCTGGGTGGTGTGGGGCCGCCGTCGGTGCCCGTGACCAGAAATTCGTGGCCGTGCAGATGGATCGGGTGGTTGGTCATGGTGAGGTTGCCCACCCGGATGCGCACACGGTCGTTCAATCGAACGTTCAGGGTGTCGATGGCCGGAAACACCCGGCTGTTCCAGCACCAGATGTTGAAGTCTGTCATGGTGTTGACTTTGGGCGTCTTGCTGCCGGGCTCGACGTCGAAGGCGTTGAGCAGGAAGCAGAAGTCCCGGTCCACCTCGCTGATGTGGGGGTGTTTGGTCTTGGGGTGGGTCACCCACATGCCCATCATGCCCATGGCCATCTGCACCATTTCGTCTGCATGCGGGTGGTACATGAAAGTGCCGGGGCGCCGCGCTTCAAATTCGTAGACATAGGTCTTGCCCACCGGAATGGCGCGCTGGTTCAGACCGCCCACACCGTCCATGCCGCTGGGCAGGCGCTGGCCGTGCCAGTGGATGGTGGTGTGCTCGGGCAGCTTGTTGGTCACGAAGATGCGGACGCGATCGCCTTCGACCACTTCGATGGTGGGGCCCGGGCTCTGGCCGTTGTAACCCCACATGTTCACCTTGAAGCCTGGCGATACCTCGCGCACCACGGGCTCGGCCACCAGGTGGAACTCTTTGACTCCGTTGTTCATGCGCCAGGGCAAGGTCCAGCCGTTGAGGGTGACCACCGGGTTGTAAGGCCTGCCAGTCGAGGGGATGAGCGGCGGAGCGGTGTCGACAGATGTCTGAATGACTGGCTCGGGCAAACCCGCCAGGGCGGAGCGGGCCACGGCCAAACCGGCCACGGACGCCGCGGCGCCGGCAAAAAACTGTCGTCTGGAATTGGTGTTGTTCATGGGTTCTGTCCTTTCAATGGGCTGCTGCGGCCGGGGCGTCACCACCAGAGCCACCCAGCGATACGAAGCCGTCAGGCGCTCCACCCTGCAAGACCCACTGAAGGTCGGTTTCGGCGATCCAGAAATCGCGTTGCGCGCCAATAGCCGCTACCGTCGCCTGGGACTGGTTGCGCACCTCGTCCAGAAGATCCCAGACGCTTTTGAGCATGCCGTTGTAGTGAAGAACCGTTTCTTCGGTGATGAACTCACGGGTCTTCAGAACATCCCCCTGGCTGTCCAGCGCCAGTGCATGCGCGGACCGGTAGGCGTTCATGGATTGCCTAAACAGCGCCCGGTTGCGCAGGCTCTCTGCATCGGGCAACTGCTGGCGAATCGCCTCGGCACGCGGTTGCAGTTCGGCTTCGGACATGGCCTGAGCCGGGATGGCGGGAAGCTGCTCCGGGAGCGAAAACCCGTCCTGGAGACCCATTTTCCCCATCGTCTTGATCAGACTGCTTTGTGCCCGGTCTGCCGCATATTGCGCACGGCGCAGGTTCATCCGGGCGTTGGTCTCAGCCAGCTGAACCGGGGTCAGTTGCAACTTGCTCCAGTTGCCCACCGTCACCATGCGCTGCCCCAGCTCACTGGCGGCCTGGGCCGCTTCCAGCATGTCGCGCTGGTGCTTCAGCACCTGTTGCGCCGCCACGGCTTCAATCCACGCTTTGCGCCCCTGGACGGCCACCTCCAGCACCTCCCCCGCATCGTGGACACGGCGCTGCAGACTTGGGTCCAGCGCTGTCCATCGGCCTTCCGCGATCAACTGTTCGTTCTGCGCACCCAGGCGAGCCAGCGGACCGGCCAGTTCGAGATGAGCCCGCCAGGCCATGCGAACCGCCGCTTCGGCGGTCGGGATGGCTGCGCCAGTAGCGACCGGTTGTCTGGCATCGGCGGTCAGATTGGCCTGCTCCCACTTGAGCACGTCGGCGTGGCCGCGTTTGAAAGTTCCCACCGCATCATTGGCACGACGCCAGTCGGACTCCTGAACTGTAGAAGCTGTCTGCGCAGACAGCGCAAGTGGGCCAGCCAAGATGCCCACCACCAAGAGGCGGCATGTGGCACGGACTCGAATTGAAGATCTCACTGCAATCGCTCCTTTTTGATATGGATCAAACAGGCCGAATTCTCACGGTGCTGGTGCGTCACTTCCCTGTCCGTCAGATTACAAAAATGACATGTTTGATCCGATGGGCCGATACGCAGGCAAACTAGCGCCCAGGAGCAAGACCGTGAAAATTCTGATCGTTGAAGATGAGCCAAAAGCCGGCGACTACTTGAAGCAAGGCCTACGCGAGGCAGGTTACACCGTTGATCTGGTCACCAACGGTATAGATGGTCTGCACCATGGGCTTGAGGGTGACCATGATCTGGTGATCCTGGACGTCATGTTGCCGGGCATGGACGGGTGGCAGGTGCTGAGCAGCCTGCGCAGCCAGGGGCGACAGATGCCCGTGCTGTTCCTCACGGCCCGTGATCAGGTGGAAGACCGCATCAAAGGGCTGGAGTTGGGGGCCGACGATTACCTCGTCAAACCGTTTTCGTTTGCCGAGTTGCTGGCGCGTGTACGCACCATCCTGCGGCGGGGTCGAACCGGTATGGAAGCCACCACGCTGCAAGTGGCTGACCTGGAACTGGACCTTCTGCGCCGGCGTGTGAGCCGGTCCGGAAAGCGCATCGACCTGACGGCCAAGGAATTCGGTCTTTTGGAGCTGCTGATGCGCCGCCATGGCGAGGTCTTGCCGCGCTCCTTGATCGCCTCGCAGGTATGGGACGTGAATTTCGACAGCGACACCAACGTGATCGAAGTGGCAATGCGGCGCTTGCGCCTGAAGATCGACGAAGGCCAGGACGTCAAGTTGATCCAGACCGTGCGGGGTATGGGCTACGTGCTGGAAGCGCCGGAGAGCGCTTGAATGTTCCGGTTCTTTTCGCTCACCCATCGTTTGGCCATCTTTTTCACGATAGTGGCTGCGGCCGTCGTGCTGGGGCTTGGAATATTGTTCCTAGTTGCGACCGAAAGCCACTTCCTGGAACTGGATCGAATCACGCTGAAAGACAAACAGCACCTGATCGAAAACATCATAGTCAATGCCAACTCCACCGATGACATTCAATCGCGCTTGCGCGAGGCATTGACCAATCACCACGGGTTGTCTGTCAGTGTCAAAGATGACAATGGGAATATTATTTTCAGGACTGAAGGGTTTCAAGCACCAGCCACGTTGGATGCGCCAACACCGAAAAATCGTACCGCTGAGATTCAGAGTTGGGAAGATCAAGGCCGTGAATTTCGCGCGCTGAACTTGCGCTTCCATCCTGTCCATAGTGCGGCGCCACCGCTGGATGTCCTGATCGCCATTGACATGCATGATCACACGCAATTCATGGCGCAATTGCAGCGCACGCTGACGCTCTATGCCCTTGGTGCCATCTTGGTCAGCGGGGTGCTTGGGTGGTTCGCAGCCTACAAAGGCATGGCACCGTTGCGCGCCATGAAGACCCAGGCCACAACGGTCAGTTCTCATCGTCTCGATGAGCGAATGCCCATCGAGGCAGTTCCTGTGGAGATGGCTGACTTGGCGCAGGAGCTCAACAAAATGCTGGACAGGCTGCAAAATGACTTCCAACGACTGTCCGAGTTCTCTTCAGACCTGGCGCATGAGCTGCGCACCCCCATCAGCAACCTGCTGACGCAAACCCAGGTTGCACTCGCCACCCGGCGAGACGCTGACACCTATCGAGACATACTGGCGTCGAACGCGGAGGAATTCCAACGCCTGGCGCGCATGGTGTCGGATATGTTGTTCCTGGCCAAGACGGATCGTGGGGTTGACTTGCCGAACAAGGAGCGGTTTTCTGCAGCCAAGGAAGCCCAGGCCTTATTAGAATTTTATGAAGCCGTCGCTGAAGAAAAGGGTGTTACGCTACACCATTTCGGTGATGGAGCCATCTTGGGTGACCGATTGATGTTTCGCAGAGCGCTGAGCAATCTGTTGTCGAACGCATTGCGCCATTCCAAAGACCATAGCGATGTAACGATTGACATCAGCGAGACAGCGCAAGCCATTGTCGTAACGGTCGAGAACACGGGGGAGGACATTGATCCTCAAAGCATTCCTCGTCTGTTTGACCGCTTCTACCGTGCCGACCCGTCTCGGTCGCACCCACAATCCGATGGTGCTGGCCTCGGACTATCAATTACCCGGGCCATTGCACAAGCGCACGGAGGACGTGTGACGGTTGAATCCGGCTCGGGGAGAACAAAGTTCAGCCTCGAATTTCCAAGCAGGCTGATACTATAAGAATACCAAACGCCAACAGGGCTTCCATCGGCGGAACAGTACCCTTTCATGTTGCCTCCGGTGAAATTTAGACCAGACTGCCGCTCGTTTGTTGATCAGGCGAATGGCACCTACTTTGTCGCCCAATCATGGCCGTAGCGCTTGACCTGGGTGTGAGCGTGGGATCTGGGTGTCTTCAGCCAAGGATAGGGTTTTGACTGTCGCTTTCGCATGCGCGGTACGATGCGCCCCGGCCGACTGCCCTCGCGCCACCCACTCGGTCCGTAGCTCTTCTCGCGACAGTGTGTCGGCGGTTGAGAGTCAGGGAAATTCGGGCGGCGGCCTGGACTGACAAGAGGTCAGTCAGGCCGACGCCAACGATCCAACAGAATGGATTCCAAAGCTTTCTGCGACACCAACTTAGGCAATCAGCCCTGGTAGTAAAGACGCAGACGCGCATCGCGTTCGGCAGGGGACTCATTCCGCAGTTCGTTGATTACTTGCGCACGCGTCTTGCCTGGACCAGCTGCATCAGGTGTGCGGATCGGGAAGTTGCTTTCTCCGTAAGAAAGGAGTCCTTGCTGCATAGCAGCCTTGGTTTCTGCGATAACCTGCTCTCGCGTCTTCTCGCTCTTGAAGTGTTCCGGGTGAACGATTACGCCCTTTTCATTGTTGGCAGGATGTTCGTATGCGGCAGAAGCCATCCCTGGGAGGCCCAGGGCAACCACTGAGGCTGCGGCTGCGATCATGGAAGACAGGGAGAGGCGTTGTTGGATCATGGTTGAAGCTCCTTAACAAAGTGGACGAAAATTGCATCTCTCATGCCTTGCTTAGGCGTTGAGGAGATGTGTTCATCGTAGGGAGCGCACCCCAACAGAATCAGGACAGCTCGATGACATCGTTGTTAAGGAGCTGCGTGAGTTGGCGCCGAGTTGTTGAACTTGCGCGCAGGTGGAAAGACATAGTGGCCCGAGTCAGCCACTGGTCAGTCTGTGATGGTTGAGATGTACGCCGACCGTTTAGAGGTGTCCAACCCAGGTTTACCACCTATACAAGTGGAACGCTTCATTGATGAGTTCCGCTCGCGCAATGAGCGTTTGGCTGAACTGATGCGCCGCATGCGGGTGTGCGAAGAAAAGGGCAGCGGTATCGACAAGGTGATCCATCTGGCAGAGGTGTACCAATTGCCAGCACCAGACTTTCGCACCAGCGAGACCCGAACCACGGCTGTCTTGTTTGCACACCGAGACTTTGCCGACATGAGCAAGACAGACCGCATTCGGGCCTGCTATCAGCACTGCTGCCTGAAGTACGTAAGCAACGAACGGATGTCTAACCAGAGTCTGCGCGAGCGGTTCAGACTCCCCGAGTCAAAAACAGCGACAGCGTCACAAGTGATCAGTGCAACGAGGACTGCCGAGTTGATAAAGCCGGACGAGTCGGACACAACCTCAACCCGCTATGCCCGCTACTTACCGTTTTGGGCCTGAAGAGTGCTTAAACGCAAACCTGCATAAGTGGCAAAAAGACTTTTTTATCTTTATAAATCAATGGGTTGCGTGTTTAATCGCAAACCAGTTCTGACATGACCGAAGACCAACTCGAACGCGACACGCTGGCCTGGCTCCAAGACGTGGGCTACACCCACCGCCGTGGCCCTGACATCGCCTTCGATGGTTCTTCACCCGAGCGTGCCGACTACCGCCAGGTTGTCCTGCCCTTCCGGCTGCGCGAGGCCATCAACCGCCTGAATCCAGGCATTCCAGTCGCTGCCCGTGAAGACGCCATCAAGCAAGTCACGGATCTGGGCATTCCCTCCCTGCTGCCTTCCAACCGCGCCTTCCACAAGCTGCTGGTAGGTGGCGTGCCCGTGCAGTATCAGAAGGACGGCGAGACATGCGGCGACTTCGTGCGATTGATCGACTGGGCGCACTCCGAGAAGAACGAATGGTGGGCCGTCAACCAGTTCACCATCAAAGGCGCCCATAAAACCCGGCGCCCTGACATCATCCTGT
>Ga0208758_100288_pt1 | contig 18745 bp, 9 predicted proteins | sample LakWasM116_HOW13_2_FD_183930 | JGI IMG/M metagenome (GOLD analysis project Ga0208758, IMG submission 183930) | Freshwater sediment methanotrophic microbial communities from Lake Washington under simulated oxygen tension - Sediment Metagenome... | ecosystem: Environmental > Aquatic > Freshwater >...
CCGTCTGCAAGCACGTTTCCGTAACGCCAATGGCAAACCTGAGTTGCTGCATACTTTAAATGGCTCTGGCCTGGCAGTCGGTCGTACGCTGGTGGCGGTGCTGGAGAATAACCAGAATGCCGATGGCAGCGTGACGATTCCTAAGGCTTTACAGCCTTATATGGGCGGCAAAACAGCGCTGACTGTGTAATCGATACGTCACAGTTGTCATTAAGATGCCTTGGCTAACAACCAAGGCATTTTTGTTTCTGCTGTGCATGTTTGCTCAATCAATGTCAGATATAAAATTCCAACAAAAAACTTATCTAATCTCCTGATGCTTAATGACTAAATCTAATTTATAACCTTGTGTATTTTCAGTAAGCAGCGAAACGGTATAACACTCAATCAATCAGATTGGTGGCAATAGCCTTGATAGATTTTCACGATAGTGAGTTAATTGAAGCTGATGGCGTGACGCCCAAAGGAGAAAGAAATTGCTAAATTACACAAAAAGAATGGGCACCACTGTGAGACAAGAGTTTAGGTTATTTTTATTTATGCTCATCTCGATATTAATTGTGAGGGAGAACGTTGCGTTTGCTGAACCGGTTTCACAAGTGATTGAGGGGAAATCATGGAACGAACGTAGCTGGGAGGAAAGGGTTTATAAATCTAAATATGAAGATCGCTATACCTTTAAGCATGGTAAACCTTATACCCTTGACCCTTGGACTGGGGCTACACTAAAGAGTTTTCAGATCGTTTCCGTATGCCTGAGAAGTGGATTGAACCCGAGCTTAAGGGCGCTCTTGCCGTTGCTTGGAGAATGACAACTCTGGGCAATACCCTATGTGGTCTAGGAGGAAAAGAAGATAGCTGTAAGAAGCCTCTCAATTGTCAGTTAGATGTTTATTACGATAACAAAATAAATATCCCTTGGATTCGTCCTGAGGTAATTAGAGAGAATCGGGTCCCCGATTTAAGTTCCAATATGTATTTAGAAATCCCTCCTGCCAAATGGCCTCCTGAAGTCCAATCGAGTCCAACTGGAGGGGGATTACAGTTCGGCAAGTTTAACCAAGGAGTGTCGTTGGTTGTAAATTTTGATCGAGAGTTTCAACCTGGCATAGGCTTTATTAGTTGGATGTTTAATGGGGTTTGTCCACCTAAAAATTTAGGGGCAGAGAAAGTCATTACAACATTTACTGATCCAGAAGATGCGCAAAAATATAGCCGCGGAGAAATCGCAAAGAAGGACGTGCGCATATTGCATACAATTGAATTTCCTGAGGGCTTTATAAAGCGTGCGAGAGACGTGTATGAGATTCAAAACCAACCAAACAATGAGTTCTCAGACAAACTGATTCAGGAATCTCTAAAAAGCCGTAAGTGACTACTAAGTTCAATAAAGCTTGCGTAGGGCGTACCCGTTTATGGTACGCCGAATGACAACAATCTCACATTAATCAACAAGTCTATGGATTACCGACGCGCATGGCATATCCCCCAGGTTAGGGTGGTGAAATCGAACGAGGCAGAATGATGAGAATTGATGCTATGTTTGAGTCAAACATACGGCGTATCACAAGCGGGTACGCCCTACGCGGGATGCGGCCTAAATAGGGCCAGTGATGTCTGATGTAGTGAAGGTGTGGACTCTTTACGACATTTGTATTCATCGAGCCATTTATAGATATTTTTCTATTGAGATAAGTAACACCTTAATTTAAAGGAGCCTAAAAATGTTAAGTAGAAACCAATGGCAATGGTTTGCAGATAATTATCAGAAAGTACGTGTTTTCTGCTTTATTGCTCTCGCCATAGTGTTCACTATTTACATGATGTTAGTTATTCAAACAGGAATTGAAAAAGGAAAGGCATGGATTCCATATGCCCCTAAAATATCAGTTCGTGAAAAGTTTAACTGTGATGTAAGAATAAACGATTACAGAGTTAATCATCCCGTCGAATCTATGCCTAAAGTTAATGAGGCAAACGGTTGGCTGTTGGAACGTTACTACACGCTTGCGTTTGATGCGGATTGGGCACTTAAAGATTTTCCTGAGTGTTTGGGCGCCACGCTAGCTGATCTTAAAGACAATCCTAACCCTGTTGTCATCATTATATATGACACTCAAACTCGACAGTCTATCTACAAAATTACAAGATGATAATGAATTAGGGTCAGCGTAAGATCGAATTTGGTTTTAAGATGCCTTGGCTAACAACCAAGGTATTTTTGTTTCTGCAATCTTGTACGGGTCTACACCCGGGTCATAGGCCGGGAAGTATTTTTGCATGATCTGGTAGTAGCTACGTACCAGCTCGGTATAAATCACCGGCGCGCCACAGCTACAGTAGCCGTGTCTGGCGTTAACGTAGTAGGCCGGGTCATTTAGGAGTTGGTAGCCGCGTTTTACGTCTGCCCAGCTATCTGGGTTGAGCCCCAGTTTTTGCGCGATAATGCGCGCGTCTTCAAGGTGGCCAACGCCATTGTTGTAGGCGGCCAGGGTCATAAAGGTGCGGTCTGGTTCGGGGATGCGTGACGGGATGCGGTCTTTCATCCATAGCAAAAACTTGGCGCCCGCCATCACGCTTTGCTTGGGGTCTAGCCGGTCAGTGACGTTCATCATGTTGGAGGTTTGCTCTGTGAGCATCATCAGGCCACGCACATTGGTCGGCGAGGTGCTGTAGTTGTCCCAGTGCGATTCCTGATAACTGAGCGCTGCCAGCAGGCGCCAGTCTATGTCGGTGATTTCTTGCGCGCTTTTAAACAGCCGCACATATTTAGGCAGCAGTGTATGTGATTTGCTTAAAAACGCAGTGACATCCACCGGTTTTAAGCGTTTAGTATGGCCGTGATAGCGATCCAGCAGGTTACGCAGGGTGCCGTCTTTTTCAATTTTTTTGAAAAAGGCCTGCATCTGTGTGAGCCGCTCTTCACCATGTAACTTATTGAGTGCCCAAGCAATTTTGTCAGCCTGGCCTAGCATCATGCCCGCATCCAGTTGCGGATAATTATATTGCATGATGGCCACCAGGTGGTTATCTGCCACGGTAAAGTCGATTTCGTTGCGCGCGACGGCTTCGATCAATTGCTCAGAGCTGAGTTTGTCGGTTTCTTTCCAGGTCAGCGCTGGTGATTTGGACTGCAATTCGCGCATGCGCTCGACAAAACTGGTGCTTTTGGGCAGCACGATACGTTTTTCAAACAGGGCCTCGGCGTTGTTTGGCTCATTGTTTTTGTCACGGTTATACACCACCATGGCTTGCACCTGGTTAAACGCTGGGCCAAACAACACCTGGCGTTTGCGCGCGGGCGTGATGCTAATATCAGCCGCAGCGATGTCAGCATCGCCTCTTAGCAATGTTGGGAATACTTTATCAAAGCTGTCGACGACGATAAATTCGAGTTTATAAGGCGGCCCCAAAAATTCGACAAAGCGCTTAGCCAGGTCATATTCTAGCCCGGCATAATTGTTCTGGCTGTCTATAAAATACGTGCTGGGGCTATTAATGGTGACAAAGCGGATAGTGTAGGGATCCGGCTTGGCCTTGACTTGCGCCAGGTGCTTTTGGCTATTGTTGTCGCTACAGGCCAGCAAGGTCGCACACAGTGCGGCTAAGATGGCTTTAAACCACCTTGTTTGCGCTGACTTGCCGGAAAAAAAACGCATAAGACCAGAGCGTAGCGCTTAAACGCGTGTCTCAATCTTGCCTTGGTCTGCAATTAGCAAGGTGCTTGCCAGTTTGGTGAAAATGCCGTGCTCAACCACGCCAGGGATATTATTAATCAGCGCATTCAAGCGCTCAGCATCCAGACTGGCATCAAAGCGCATATCCAGTACCAGGCTACCGTGGCTGGTGATAGACAAGCCATCTTTGGCCACATTTTGACGCAATTCCCCCACGCCACCCATTGCTTCGAGGCTACGCTTGGCGGCTTGCCAGGCAAACGGCATCACTTCAATCGGGATGGCAAAGTTTTCACCAATGCGGCTGACCAGCTTGCTTTTATCTGCAACGACAATAAATTGTTTGGCGGCTTTGGCCAATAGTTTTTCCATCACTAGGTCATAGCCGCGGCCTTTGAGTAGCGCGTTGTCTGGCGTGATTTCATCGGCACCATCCACATAGAGGTCGATCTGGCTCAGTTGCGAGAGGCTAAGCACGGTTAAGCCGCTGCTTTGTGCCTTGATCATGCTGATATTTGAACTGGCAACGGTGGTGATGCGCAAGTTTTGAGTGCGCTGGCGCTCGGCCAGTGCCTCAATAAAGTAATTGGCTGTGGACCCGGTGCCCAGTCCTACGATCATATCGTTTTTAACGTAGCTGGCGGCTTCCAGCGCGACGGCTTGTTTGTCGTTCATATATTTTTCTCCGTACTGCTCTCTCTGGTTCGCTCAGGCGTCTTGCGTATCATTCAGTCACAGTCAGTCGACGCTTGCAGTTATAATAGCAAACTCGGCAGATTCGCCAAGAAATACTCGTCTAACCTGAGCAATAAGATTCTAACTTTTTATGGCAGTTTCACTCCCCGTTATCGGGCATCCGCAGCGTTTTTCTTTTCAAAGTCAGGGCCTCGATAGCCGGGCATTGGCCGAACTGGCTTGTGGTTTAAAAGCAACAAATACACCGCTGGTGGTGCTCACCGCGAGTGCGTTTGAAGCACAGCGCCTGATGGACGAAATCCCGTTTTTTGGCCGAGAGAGTAAGGGCGAGGCCATTCAAGTGCATTTACTGCCGGACTGGGAAACACTGCCTTACGATGTGTTTTCGCCGCATCCTGATTTGACTTCTGAGCGTCTGGCCACGCTGTACCAACTCAGCCAGAACCAGAGCAATGTGGTGATTGTGCCGATGGCAACCGCCTTGCTCAGGCTACCACCGGTGGCATACCTGGCGGCGCATACCTTTATGCTCAAAAAAGGCCAGAAGCTCGATGTAGATGCTTTACGCAACCAGTGTGCACAGGCGGGGTATCACCACGTGAGTCAGGTGATGGGGCCGGGCGAATTTAGCGTACGCGGCGGCCTGGTTGATTTATACCCCATGGGCAGTGCGTTTCCGTATCGCATAGATTTATTTGACGACGAAATCGAAACCATACGCACGTTTGATATTGATACCCAGCGCAGCGTCTACCCGGTGCCAGAAATCCGTATGCTGCCTGCGCGCGAGTTCCCCATGGATGAAGCGGCGATTACGCGCTTTCGCAGTCAATTTAGAGAGTATTTTGAAGGCGATCCGCAACGCGCCAAAATTTATAAAGATGTGAGCAAAGGCACGCCCAGTGGCGGTGTAGAGTGGTATTTGCCTTTGTTTTTTGAACAAACGGCTACCTTGTTTGATTATCTGCCCGCACACACCGTGTTGTGCCTGCATGGTGACCTCGATAAAGCCGCACAAACTTTTTGGGCCGACGCCAACAGTCGCTACAAGCTCATGGCATATGACGCCGAAAAGCCTATTTTGCGGCCAGAAACCCTGCTGCAAAAAGCGGATGATTTTTTCAGGCAAACCCATGCGTTTGCCATGGTGAGCCAGCAACTGGATATTAAAAAATTATTGCCAGCGGTTGATGTAGACCGCCGTGCCGAGCAACCATTACATAAATTGCAAGACTTTATCAGCCAGTTTGCTGGCCGAGTGCTGATTGCGGCTGAAAGTTTGGGCCGGCGCGAAACCATTGCCCAATTATTTGTCGAGCACGGCTTAACGTTCTCGCTGACTGAAGATTGGGCTGGATTTGCACACTCTAACTTCCCGGTCATGCTGGGCGTCGCGCCATTGCATCAAGGCATGGTCGATGACGGCCTGGCGGTGATTACCGAAGCTGAGCTCTATGCCAGCACCGTGCGCCAGCAACGCCGCCGTAACCAGGAAAAAGCCCGCAATGCCGAAGGCATGCTCAAGGACTTATCCGAGCTGAGACTGGACGACCCCGTGGTGCACGAGCAGCACGGGGTAGGGCGCTACAAAGGCCTGGTCAATATCGACTTTGGTGAGGGTGAAACCGAGCTGTTGTTGATTGAGTATTTTGGTGACGACAAGCTGTATGTGCCGGTGTCACAGTTATTCCTGATTTCACGTTATTCTGGCGGCCCGCCAGAAAGCGCACCATTGCACCGCTTGGGCAGCGGCCAGTGGGACAAAGCCAAGAAAAAAGCCCTTAAGCAGATTCGCGATACGGCAGCAGAATTACTCAACTTGTACGCCCAGCGCGCCTCGCGCCGTGGGCATGCATTTACGCTCAGTTTGCATGATTATGAAGCGTTCTGTGAAGGCTTCCCGTTTGAGGAGACACCAGACCAACTGGAAGCCATTGAAAACGTCATCAAAGACATGCAATCTGGCCGCCCGATGGATAGGCTGGTGTGTGGCGATGTGGGCTTTGGTAAAACTGAGGTGGCGTTGCGCGCGGCCTTTGTGGCTGTGATGGGAGGCCGTCAGGTAGCCGTGTTGGTGCCAACCACCTTGCTGGCCGAGCAGCATTACCAGAACTTCTGCGACCGCTTCGCCGAATGGCCGATCAAAATCGCTGAAATCTCACGTTTCCGCACTGCCAAAGAACAAGCCGAGGCACTCAAAGGCCTGGCCGATGGCAGCATTGATATCGTGATTGGCACCCACAGGCTGATCCAGAAAGATGTGCAGTTTAAAAACCTGGGCCTGGCGATTCTGGACGAAGAACACCGTTTTGGCGTACGCCAAAAAGAGCAAATGAAAGCGCTGCGTGCCGAGGTGGACGTATTAACGCTGACCGCGACACCGATTCCGCGCACCTTGAGCATGGCGATGGAAGGCTTGCGCGAGTTCTCGGTCATTTCAACGCCACCACAAAAGCGGCTGGCGATCAAAACCTTTCACACGCCATATTCAGACGGCATTATCCGCGAAGCGGTGATGCGCGAATTCAAGCGCGGCGGCCAGGTTTACTTCTTGCATAACGAGGTCGATACCATTTATGTGATGAAAGAAAAGCTGGAGAAAATCGTACCAGAAGCCCGCATTGCGATCGGTCATGGCCAGTTGCGCGAGCGCGAGCTGGAACACGTCATGCGCGACTTTTACCAGCAACGTGCCAACTTGTTGCTATGCACAACCATTGTCGAAACCGGCATTGACGTGCCAACCGCTAACACCATGATCATCAACAAAGCCGATATGTTTGGCTTGGCACAGTTGCATCAATTGCGTGGCCGCGTCGGCCGCAGCCACCATCAGGCCTATACCTATTTGCTGACCGACCCTGACCGCAACATCACGCCGCAAGCACAAAAACGCCTCGATGCGATCCAGTTGCTGGAAGACCTGGGCGCTGGTTTTCACCTGGCCATGCATGACCTTGAAATCCGTGGTGCTGGTGAGCTGTTAGGTGATAGCCAAAGCGGTGAAATGCAGGAAATCGGCTTTAACCTGTATTCCGATATGTTGAATCATGCTGTTAAGCAACTCAAGGCAGGTAAAGAGCCTGACTTGGATGCGCCGTTGGGCGTGACGACAGAAATCAACTTGCATACGCCAGCCTTATTGCCAAACAACTATTGCCCGGATGTGCACGAACGTTTGGTGATTTACAAACGCTTGGCCAACTGCGAAGACGACGACGCACTCGATGCCATGCAAGAAGAGCTCATAGACCGTTTTGGCTTGCTGCCTGAGCCCGGCGAGGCACTCATCGCCTGCCACCGCCTGCGCATTGCCGCCAAACCGCTAGGCATTATTAAAATCGATGCCTCAGATGCGGCCATTCAGTTGCAGTTTAATGTAAAAGCTGACCTAGACCCGATGAAGCTGATTAGCCTGTTACAGCGCGACAAACGCTGCCGCATGAATGGGCCGGATAAATTACGGGTAAGCGTGCAGTTGGGCAATCTCAACCATCGGGTAGAGTTAGTGAAAACGTTATTAAAAGAATTTTCTTAATGAAAAACGCCAATACGATTGTATTGGCGTTTGAGATACAACTAATGAGCTTGTCAGGCATCAATCATCAGTTTGTTCTGGCTGATTAAACTGTTCAGTAAGCTTGCCTCATTAGTGCCGTAAAGCAAGTTCACACCAGTCAATGTAATGTGTTGGTTTTCTGCTGATGCTGCATAATTACCATTCACAAACCCACCGTGGTTACTGATTCTGATTTCGGTATTCGTTATGCCCGCAATCGTGCTGGTTGTGATATCCAGATAATTGAGGATATTGCCACTTGATTCACCGACCAGTAAATCTCTTAAATCGAGCTTATCTTCAGTTGAATTAAAGTCTGTGATTTTGTCTATGCTAGGCGCTCTGTTCGCACCTTTATCTGCAAGGTTCCAGGTAAAAGTATCTGCGCCGGTTCCACCCGTTAAAATATCATTGCCGCTGCCACCAATCAAAGTGTCATCATCGGCGCCACCGTTCAATGTATCTTTGCCTGCACCGCCGATAAGTATATCCTCACCAGCATTACCATTGATTATATTTGCTGCGCTATTGCCAGTGATGAGATTGTCCAGAGCGTTGCCTGTCGCATTGATTGCTGCGGTGCCGAGTAGGTTTAACTGCTCTACATGCTCGCCTTTTATGCTCAGATCAAACGAAATACTGGTGTTAATAGTGTCTTCACCTTGATTTGCCAGTTCAATGATGGCGTCACCAATATGATCTACAAAATAAGTGTCGTCGCCATCGCCACCATCAAGTGTATCGGCACCTGCCTTGCCATCTAAAATATCATTGCCGAGGCCGCCTGTTAACCTATTGGCTGCGGCATTGCCTGTGAGTGTATTATTAGCGTCGTTGCCAGTGAGGTTAAGTTTACTGGTTGCTGTCAGACTGGCATCCAGATTCTCTATGTTGGCCAAACCATGATTAAGCGTCAGTGTGGTCGCAGTGGTGAGCGCAATATTGCCTCTAAGTTGAATGGTGTCACTGCCTGTACCTGATAGATCCTCAATAATACTATCTTGCAATGCCGCTGTCGTGACTCCGGCATTTACATTGGCGACAAGGTCCACAATGTATGTATCACTGAGGTCTCCCCCCACTAAGGTGTCTACGCCTGCACCGCCATCAAAGATATGCGAGTAGTCATTGCCAATGATGTAGTTGGCCAAGTTGTTGCCGATAAGGTGAGAGAATGCGCCATACGTATTATTGGCATCTAAATTCTCTACATTGAGCGGCATTAAGTATTTGTTCATGAGACCATTATTGCCTGCGGCAGAGAGAATAATGCTATCTATGCCAGCATTCAGGCTCTCTATCACCGTATCTTGCGTCACTGGTTTGGCTGCACTCGCAAACAAGTAAGTCACCTCATAGATGTCATTACCAGCACCACCAATTAGTGTGTCTGAGCCATCCCAGCCACCACTTAGCCGGTTATTGCCTGCATTGCCTCTGATAATGTTATTTAACTCGTTACCATAGCCATCAATATTTTCAGTACCTGTTAACGTGAGGTTCTCGACATTGTAATTCAGCGCAAAACTTACTGATGATAAGACGATATCAATACCGCCAGCTGTCCCTGCAATGGTTTCAATCGCTTGGTCGTTACTATCATCAACAATGTAAGTATCATTGCCCGCACCCCCTTGCATATCGTCCCGATTGCCGCCGCCATCTAAAATATTGTTGCCTGAGTTTCCTATCAACAAGTTACTGCCAGCATTGCCGGTTGCATTTAAATGTGCGGTACCCAGCAGCGTGAGATATTCAACATTGGCATAATTAGCGAGAGAGAGGCTAATAGAGGATAGGATGGTATCGACGCCTTCTTCTGCGAAAAAAGTATCGGTATTAACCTGCTCGATAATCACATCACCAATGTTGTCTACATAATAAGTATCCCAACCCTTGCCGCCTATCATTCTGTCTGCGCCAGCACCACCATTGAGTGTGTCGTTACCCAATCCGCCCTCCAGAATATTGGCTGCGTTATTGCCAATCAGGGTATTGTCCTCATCGTTACCCTTGAGAGTTAGTTTAGTGGCGCCTGTAGCAGAAGCATCAAGCGTTTCGATGTTAGTCCATTGGTTAAGTGAGATGTCGACGGCCGTGGTGAGTGACGCTGTACCACGCAGTTTGACGGTATCTATGCCTTCGTCACTACCATCGAACTCTGTGATCGTATCATCGAATACTGCGGTGAAAATGCCGCTCACTAGTGTGGTCCTTAGGTCTAATACATAAGTATCATCACCGAGCCCACCAATCAGGGTATCAATACCCGCGCCGCCATCGAGGATGTTGTTTGCATCGTTGCCAGTAAGTGTATTGGCGAGTATGTTGCCTGTGAGGTTTAGCTTGGTGCTGCCTGTGTCTGAAGCGTTGAGATTCTCTAGGTTGGCGCCGATAGTGAGCGTGGTGGCATTCAGGTGGTCATAATGGCCACGTAGTTGAACAGTGTCGTTACCAGAGCCTGGGGTGGCCGCCTCAGTGATCGTATCTTGCAAGGCAACCCTGAAATTAGCAGCTGAGTTACCAGTTTGGACAAGGTCGACAACGTACGTATCATTGCCAATGCCGCCAGCCAGCTTATCGATACCGTTACCACCATCAAGCACATCCTCTCCAGCGCCCCCGATGAGGCTATCATTCCCATCAGCACCATTGAGTGTGTTATTGGCATCATTACCAGTAATCGTATTGTTAATACTATTACCTGTACCGTTGATAGCATCTACTCCAGTCAATGTGAGGTTTTCGACATGATTAGTCAGGGTGTAGTTGACGCTTGCTTTAACAAGGTCTATGCCTTCATCCAGACTTTCCACTACTTCATCATTTTCACCATCTAAGATATAAGTGTCGTTACCTTTGCCACCGATAAGGGTATCAGTGCCGCCTTTACCATCGAGGATGTTATTGCCAGCGTTGCCTGTAATGACATTATTTAAGTCATTACCGGTCCCATTAATAGCAGCTGTACCAGTTAGAGTAAGGTTTTCGACATGATCGCTTAAGGTATAACTAATGCTGGCATTAACCAAGTCTGTACCACCGGCGTTCAGAATGGTCGTCTGTGTTTGCACCGACACAAGCCGCACTTCTCCTGTCTCAAGATTTTTGATGAAAGTGTCTAACACCGCTGGGTTGTTGTCACCGCTGACGAGGTTGTTCGAGGTGCTATCGAAAATAACGAATTTTCCATTGGCCGAAAATCTTGCATTGTAGGATTCACTAGATACCTGTTGATTACTTGAGCTAGTGGATACTCTTTGAATGACACTGGTTTGCAGGTCTTTTATAAAAATATCAGAAGCCCCATTCGTGTCGTTTGCAATCAGGTTGCTGGCGCGGCTTTCAAACAAGACATAGCGACCATCGGCAGAAATGGATGCGTTCTCACTGTTGCCATTGCCCTCTATCCCAGTCGCGCTAGTTGAAACGCGCTGAATAGCCCCAGTAGTCATGTTTTTAAGGAAAATATCGACATAGGCGTTATCGTTTGTAGGCAGTAGATTCGTTGCTGAGCTTTCAAAAGCCACCAAATTGCCATCTGTCGAAATGGATGCATACCAGCTTCTGTTATTCCCGACAGTGCCACTTGCGCTACTTGACACCAGTTTTGTTTCATTGGTTAAAGTATCTTTCCAATAAACATCGATAGACGCGTTGGTATCTGCAGCAGACAGATTGGTTGCTGTGCTATGAAAGGTAAGGTAGCGTCCATTTGCAGAAATGGTACTTACCACCGCGCCATCATTATCTTTTACACCATTAGAGTTAGTAGAAACTAAGGTTGTTGTACCGGTGATCAAGTTTTTAACGAATATGTCAGACCTATGGTCTGTATCATCAGGGGTGAGATTAGAGGCGTAACTACTAAAACTGACAAACTTACCGTCTGCTGAGAATCTGGCGTTATCGTTGATGGCATCGGAATTTCCTAATTCACCACTACTACTGGTACTAATTAAAGTGTTTTCGCCAGTGTCCAGATTTTTAAGGTAAAGGCCTCTGTCGTGGTTGGCATTATCTGTATAGGATAGATAAAGCACGAATTTACCATCAGGTGAAATTGAGTGGGCAAAAGCTTCTGAATAGTCATTTACTTTAATCAAAACACCCGTTTGCATGTCTTTAACAAACACATCATAGGCTAAAATATTATTGCCAAAGTTGAACTCACTGTAACTATCAAATACGACAAAGCGACCATCGGCTGAAATCCCCGTGTTATTGCTGGAGTACTGCGTTTGGTAAGTTTGGCTGCTGACGTTATCAGCTAACTCTGTAATAGAGTCGCCGACATGATCGACAACATAAGTATCATTTCCATCGCCGCCGATCATGACGTCAGCACCTGCGCCGCCATTAAGAGTATCGTTGCCCGCCCCCCCTATGAGGGTGTTCGTAGCAGCGTTACCGATCAGAGTATTGCCCAGATTATTCGCTATAAGGTTTAATTTGGTTGAGCCTGTTGCAGAAGCATCGAGGATTTCGATGTTCGCCCATTGGTTATCCAGAATCAGTGTTGTGTCAGAGGTGAGAGTGCCACGCAATTTGACGGTATCTATGCCTTCGTTACTAGCATCAAATTCTGTGATCGAATCTTCGAACACTAAGGTAGAAACGCCACTCACGATTGTGGTCTTCAAATCTAACACATAAGTATCATTCCCCAGCCCGCCAATCAATGAATCACTACCGGCGCCGCCATCAAGCATATTGTCAGCAGCATTTCCTGTAAGAGTGTTGGCTAGAGTATTGCCTATGAGATTGAGTTTGGTCATGCCTGTGTCAGACGCATCTAGGTTCTCAAGGTTTGCACCCAAGGTTAGCGTAGTGAAAGTGGTCGGCTCAGTATGCACTCCACGCAATTTGACAGTATCTGTGCCTGAACCTGCAGCAGCAGTTTCAGTGATGGTATCTTGCGGAGCGACTTTGTAGTTGGCAGGCGTTGTACCAGTACGTACGAGGTCCACGATGTAAGTATCATCGCCAGCGCCACCGATAAGTTTGTCTACACCAGCCCCACCGTCAAGGGTGTCGTTGCCGGCAGCACCGTCTAGTGTGTCGTTACCGGCCCCGCCTTCTAAAACATTACTGACACTGTTTCCGGTAATTTTGTCGTTTCCACTGCCACCTATCGCGTTTTCGATCACAACGTTAAAGGCAATCGCAATGTTGTCTTTTTGGATAATATTGTTGTTAACGCCAACCTGAAATGCTTTGCCGAGTTGGCTAAATGAACCTGCTTCAAGGTTAATCACACCGCCAATCGACGATGCATATTTGATGGTGTCATTACCACCGCCATCCCAAATCGTCTGGTAGTAGCTTTGTGAAGATGAAAATTCATACATGGTGTCATCAGCGTTATAACTGTTATTAGCGCCGTATAAATGTTGAATGGCTAAAATGTCATACAACATGGGGGTGGTCGGATAGTATTCGTTCAACCCATCGAAATTGAGCCCTGGGCGGTCTGAGTAGCTCATGACGGTATATTGAATATAGTCAATATTGGTCGGCAACCCGATATCGCCTTCGTCTTCCGCAAACGAATGATCCAGACCTAGCGCATGCCCAATTTCATGCAAGCCCGCAAAATACCCCATGGCACCTGTTGCAAAATTATTACCGGGTTGATCAGGCTGGTTTTTGTTAAACCAGATATCACCACTTCTGGTATAGGGGAGAATATCAGAGTAGTCATACCAGATTGGGTCAACTGTGTAGGTATAAGCGTAAATATCCGGTGACATAGAACCATCGCTGGTAAAGCCAAAGCGGATATCGCCGACTGCACTAGGTGTTTCATTGACTTGAATAAAGTTAAGGTTCGCCACGTTGGCCCAAGCATTTAAAGCCAGCGACATGCCGTTTTGTTGGCTGCTGGTGAGTGGCGTGAGCGACACATAGTCTGGTGTGGTTTCTGACATCGGGTCAAAAACGCCATAACCATTAATAAAGTCTTGAGACCAATATTCGTTACTTCTTGAGGTTGGAAAGCTGTAGTAGACCGTGGCAGAACTGCCAACAGGCCCACCCCATTTGTTACCCAGTAGTAAAACGTTAACGTAAGAGTTGCTTGAGCTTGAACTAGCGTCAAAGATGGAGATTTCACTGGTGGTATCTGGGGTAGGGGCGGTCATGTAATCTTATATGGAGCAAAGCTCGTGTAATCAATCTTATGCGATGGCGTAGCGCTCAGCTCCACCACATGAGAGTGATCTGGTTTTCAATTTAGATATAACGAATATTGCTGAAAACTTTGCAATCAGGCGCATTAAAACGGCATTCACGTTTTGTGAGCCTGATTGACCGATTTATCCAATCAGCAAGGTTTGATTTGTAATCAACTGACCAATCAGTTCAGCTTCTGTTGTTGTTCCACTACCGGTAAATAAATTGGTATTAGATAACACAATGCGCGCATCTTCCTCTGTTGCGTTATACGCGCCGCCGGTAAAGTTTCCGGTTGAACTGATACGGATATGCGTGGCACTGCCTTGCATTACGATATCAATGTAATCAAAGATATTACCAGCCGACTCACCTGTCAGCAGATCTCTCAGGTCAAGTTGGTCGCCTTGTGTAAGTGAAAAATCAGTGATTGTGTCTGTGCTGTTGGATATATTTCCAGCAGAACCTAAATCGTCGGCACCCCACTTAAATACGTCTGCGCCCAATCCGCCTTTTAGCGTGTCATTACCCAGCCCGCCAATCAAGATGTCGTTGCCAGCACCGCCATCAAGGATGTTATTAGCATCATTGCCCGTGATTGTATTTGCGAGCGCATTGCCAGTGAGGTTGAGCTTGGTTGTGCTTGTTAATGAAGCATCGAGGTTCTCAAGGTTTGCACCCAAGGTAAGGGTAGTGAAGGTGGTTGGGTCAGTAGAACCTCCACGTAATATCACCGTATCGTTACCTGAGCCTGCAACAGCGGTTTCAGTGATGGTATCTTGCAGAGCGACTTTGTAGTTGGCAGCAGTCGTGCCTGTACGGATGAGGTCGACGATGTAGGTATCATCGCCATTGCCACCGATAAGCTTGTCTACGCCTGTGCCACCGTCAAGGATGTTGTTGCCTGCATTACCAGTAATGGTGTTTGCGAGAGCGTTGCCTGTACCATTAAGTGCTGCAGTACCACCGTTTACGGAGCCATCAGTGAGGGTCAGGTTTTCAACATTATCGGAGAGCGTATAGCTGACACTTGCTTTAACGAGGTCGATGCCTTCATTGAGGTTCTCGATGATTTCATCATCTTCATCATCGACGATGTAAGTGTCGTTACCTTTGCCACCGATCAGGGTGTCAATGCCACCTTTACCATCCAGAATATTGTTACCTGCATTGCCTGTGATCACATTATCCAAGCCATTGCCGGTACCATTAATCGCAGCCGTGCCAGTCAGTTCCAGATTCTCCAGGTTTGCGCCCAGCGTGTAACTGACACTTGCTTTGACCAGATCTGTACCTTCATTTGAGTCTTCAGTGATAGAGTCAGCGATGTTATCGACGATGTAAGTGTCATTACCATCGCCGCCGATCATGGAGTCAGCACCTGCGCCGCCGTTAAGGGTGTCGTTGCCTGTGCCACCAGTCAGAACGTTAACAGCAGCATTACCAATCAAGGTATTACCAAGGTTGTTACCAGTGAGGTTCAGTTTGGTTGAGCCAGTCGCTGAGGCATCAAGAATCTCAATATTCTCCCAACCTCTTCCGCTGTCCAGAGTCAGCGTTGCTGCGGTTGCTAGCGTAGCCGTACCACGCAGCTTGATGGTATCACTGCCATCAGTTGTGCCATTAAATTCTACTACTGTATCTTCAATCGAAAGAACTCCGGCAGTGGCTTTGAGGTCTAGGATGTAAGTATCATCACCTTCGCCGCCACGTAGAGTATCTACGCCAGCGCCGCCATCAAGGATATTGTCTTCATCGTTGCCTGTGAGGGTGTTAGCGAGCGCATTGCCTGTGAGGTTGATTTTGGTTGAACCCGTATCGGAAGCATCAAGGTTCTCAAGGTTAGCACCCAGGGTGAGGGTAGTGAAGGTGGTTGGGTCAGTAGAACCTCCACGTAAGATCACAGTATCTATACCTGAGCCTGCAACAGCGGTTTCAGTGATGGTATCTTGCAGAGCGACTTTGTAGTTGGCAGCAGTCGTGCCTGTACGTACGAGGTCGACGATGTAAGTGTCGTTGCCGTTGCCACCGATGAGCTTGTCTACGCCAGCGCCACCGTCAAGGATGTTATCGCCTGCATTGCCAGTAATGGTGTTTGCCAGTGCGTTACCAGTGCCATTGATATCATCACTGCTAGTAAGTGTCAGGTTTTCGACAAAGTCAGTGAGTCCATAATCGACACTTGCTTTAACGAGGTCAGTGCCCCCGTTTGCAGCTTCAATCACTTCATCATCTTCTTCATCTACGATATAGGTGTCGTTGCCTTTGCCACCTTCCATGCTGTCAGCACCGGCACCACCATCCAGAATGTTGTTGCCAGCATTACCTGTGATGACGTTATCTAAGCCATTGCCTGTACCATTAATCGCAGCAGTGCCAGTTAATGTCAGTTTTTCCAGATTGTTACCTAATGTGTAGCTGATGCTAGCATTGACCTGATCTATGCCTTCGTCTGCCTGTTCAGTGATGGCGTCTGCGATGTTATCGACGATGTAAGTGTCATTACCATCGCCACCGATCATGGAGTCAGCACCTGCACCACCGTTAAGGGTGTCATCGCCTGCGCCGCCAGTCAGAATGTTGACAGCAGTGTTACCGATCAGGATATTGCCCAGGTTGTTACCAGTGAGGTTCAGTTTGGTTGAACCAGTGGCTGAGGCATCGAGTACCTCGATATTCGTCCATTCATTATCTAGGGTGAGTGTTGCAGCTGTGGCGAGTGTCGCTGTACCACGCAGTTTAATGGTATCAATGCCTTCGTTGCTACCGTCGAGCTCTGTGATCGAGTCTTCAATCAAAAGGCTTCCTGCAGAGACCTTGAGGTCCAGCATATAAGTATCGTCACCGAGCCCACCAACCAATGTATCTACCCCAGCACCGCCATCAAAGATGTTATTAGCGTCATTACCTGTGAGTGTATTTGCAAGCGCATTACCGGTAAGGTTGAGCTTGGTTGTGCCTGTTAATGAAGCATCGAGGTTCTCAAGGTTTGCACCCAGGGTGAGCGTAGTGAAGGTGGTTGGGTCAGTAGAACCTCCACGTAATATCACCGTATCGTTACCTGAGCCTGCAACAGCGGTTTCAGTGATGGTATCTTGCAGAGCGACTTTGTAGTTGGCAGCAGTCGTGCCTGTACGGACGAGGTCGACGATGTAGGTGTCGTTGCCGAGCCCACCGATGAGTTTGTCTACACCAGCACCACCGTCAAGGGTATTGTTGCCTGCATTGCCAGTAATGGTGTTTGCGAGAGCGTTCCCTGTACCATTAAGTGCTGCAGTACCACCGTTTACGGAGCCATCAGTGAGGGTCAGGTTTTCAACGTTATCGGAGAGGGTAAAGTTGGAGTTGGCTTTAACGAGGTCAATACCTTCATTGAGGTTCTCGATGATTTCATCATCTTCGTCATCGACGATGTAAGTGTCGTTACCTTTGCCACCGATGAGCGTATCTGTACCAGCACCACCATCTAGAGTGTTATTACCGGCGTTGCCAGTAAGTGTTTGATCCCCGCTACCAGCCTCAATTGAGAAGTCGCCCGTTAGGTTGGTGCTGATATAGTTGAGTAAGTTCGTAAGGTCGGAGTTAGTTTGGAACTCTGAAAGTTGAGAAAAGGTTAGTGCATTTAATGACATTCCACTAAACGAAAGCGCGTTACCGTTTGCGTCAGACAGCGAAAAGTCTGAGACTGTGCCGCCAGTAATATCCATGTCGGCATTGACAGACATATTACCTTTTAACGAGTATGAAAAATCATCATTGATTACTTTAATCAGCGTTGTTGTTCCGCCGGTGACATCAGCGGTGTTTCGATCAACATTTAGCCTGCCAGCATACTCTACGGTTAAATTGCTTGTATTGGATTGGTAAGAAAAAGATGAGTAGTATCCCGAATACAATCCATTGTTGTAATTAAACGAGACGTTGCCAGTAATCTTCAGTGATGCAATTGTTGAGTTGCTAAACTCAATTGAGGTTACTGTGATGAGTGGGGAGTCATCTAAAAAATGATTGCCTCTGACAATGATTTGGCCACCATTATTCCAATCGTAGCCTACCAAACGAGTATTGCTTGCGCTAGTTTCAGAAATGTTTGATGCGTCAAAGTTATCAAGAAATGTGATTGGTTTCTCTACAGCATTTGTTATTGCTGTTTCCACTGCTTCCAAATCTAACTCTTCTAAGTTGTTATATTGTAATTTCATAATTATGGTTGTTAGTATTGTTATTTAAAGTAAAGAAACACTACATTGAAAGCAATCAAAATTCAAGTGTCTAATTTGATAATTTTATGAAATTGGGATGATTTCATATATAGCTCTTTAGGGCATGAAGAAGTTGTATTAAAGTGGTTGTTTAAAATAAAGAAAGTCGTATTTAAATGCTGGAAAAATTATTAGCCGCGGTAGCAACTTGGATTATTGGTGTTATCTCAACCATGGGTTACGGCGGTATTGTATTGCTGATGGCGATTGAGTCTGCCTGTATCCCTTTACCTTCTGAGATCATCATGCCGTTTGCCGGATTTTTGGTGACTAAAGGTGAAATGACCTTGTGGGGCATCGCGTTGGCCGGTGCGATTGGTTGCGTGGTTGGGTCTATCCCCGCTTATTACCTGGGCATGTACGGTGGCCGCCCGTTG
>Ga0208758_100290_pt1 | contig 18651 bp, 16 predicted proteins | sample LakWasM116_HOW13_2_FD_183930 | JGI IMG/M metagenome (GOLD analysis project Ga0208758, IMG submission 183930) | Freshwater sediment methanotrophic microbial communities from Lake Washington under simulated oxygen tension - Sediment Metagenome... | ecosystem: Environmental > Aquatic > Freshwater >...
ACTTCATTGCGTTTTTATTCTTTGGCCTGCATGTCGCCGACACCGTTGGCAAAGGCATTATCGACCCGAACATTGTTAACAACGCCGTGATATTCGGCGCACTCAGCGGCGCCATTGCCTGGAACGTGATCACCTGGTGGTTCGGTATTCCATCATCCTCATCCCACGCCCTTATCGGCGGCTTGCTTGGCGCAGGTGTCGCACATGCGGGCACCAAAGGCATTATCATCGGCAGCAAACTGATCACCACCGGGGTCGCGATCGTACTCTCCCCTTTATTCGGCATGCTGCTGGCGATGATACTGTCCGTCATCGTGCTGTGGCTATTTCAAAGATCATCACCTTATAAAACCGAGAACCGGTTTAATAAAATGCAGTTTATTTCGTCCTCTCTGTTCAGCTTGGGCCATGGCGCCAACGATGCGCAGAAAACCATGGGTATCATTACCGTGCTGCTGTTTGCCAACGGCTACCTGCAAGGTGATTTCCATGTACCGTTCTGGGTTGTCATTTCATGCCAGCTGGCGATGGGCCTGGGTACGCTGATGGGTGGCTGGCGCATTGTGCGTACCATGGGCATGGGCATTACCAAAGTGCGTCCGACCGGTGCATTCTGTGCCCAGACTTCAGGTTCGATTGCGTTATTCCTGGCAACTTCGCTTGGCATCCCGGTATCAACCACACACACGATCACGGGCGCAATTGTTGGCGTGGGCGTATCGCGCCGCGCTTCCGCAGTGCGCTGGGGCCTGGCTTCACGCATTGTATGGGCGTGGGTGCTGACGATTCCATGTGCAGGCCTGATAGCAGCGATGTCTTACCATCTGGGACGTACTTTCCTGTAAATCCCACCCGGCGCAGACCGGCCTGACTCGGGTCGGGCACTGGTTTTTAAAGCCGATCCAGACAGGGGCTCTTCATGAGCCCCTTTATTTTTTTCTAATTCAGAATTTGTCATCAATTTGTCATATTCCATTCATAAAATGGCATTCAGTTTTATAACGTACTGAATATCAACAAGGAGCATGGAATGCGGTCTACCCTATTAAAAGCATTAACAATTGCAGGCGTATTAAGCACTACATTGTCAGTAGCCAATACAGCATTTGCAGCAGAGAAAATCATCAAAATTGACGGTTCAAGTACTGTCTACCCAATTACTGAAGCTGTAGCCGAAGAGTTCCAGAAAGCGCAAAAAGTTAAAGTGACCGTTGGCGAATCAGGTACCGGCGGCGGCTTCAAAAAATTCTGCCGCGGCGAAACTGATATCTCAAATGCATCACGCCCAATCGCCCAGAAAGAAATAGACGCATGTAAAGAAGCCGGCATCCAGTTTATTGAACTGCCTATCGCTTTTGACGCGCTGACCGTAGTTGTAAACGCAAAAAATGACTGGGTTAAAAGCCTGACTGTAGATGAATTGAAAAAAATCTGGCAACCAGGTTCAAACGTAAAGAGCTGGAAACAGGTCAACAGCGCATATCCTGATAAGCCAATGGGTTTATATGGCCCAGGTACGGCATCAGGTACTTTTGACTACTTTACTGAAGCCATCAATGGCAAATCAAAAGCCAGCCGTACAGACTACACGCCATCAGAAGATGACAACGTATTGGTACAAGGCGTTAGCGGCAACACCGGCGGCATGGCGTACTTCGGTTTAGCTTATTACGAAGAAAACAAAGATAAATTAAAAGCCGTTCCAGTTGCAGCCAAAGCAGGCGGCCCAGGTGTATTGCCTTCTGCAGCTACGGTAATGGATGGCACATACCAGCCGTTATCACGTCCGATCTTTATTTATGTGAACGCGACAGCCGCCGCTTTCAAACCGGAAGTAAAAGCATTCGTAAACTATTATCTTGAGCATGCTCCAGCGCTGGTCAAAGAAGTGAAATACGTACCGCTGACATCTGAAGATTACGTTGCGGTAAAAGATCACTTTAAGGCCATGAAACCAGGCACTGGTTTTGGCGGCAAGAACGAAGTGGGCATTAAAGTGAAAGACCTGATCAACAGAATCAAATAAGTCAAAACAGAGCCAAGGAGCAGCCGTTGCTGCTCCTGTTTCTTATTCAACGGCAATAAAATCCAGAAGCCGTTACAATAAAAAGTCTAAATTATGATAAGTGCAGCAAACAAAGTACCTAAAAATTACAGTGCGGCAGTGACCGGGTCGACTACGGTAAGTCCACGCCTGGCGAAGAATGTGCAGCGGCATTTCAAGGAACGCATTATTGAGTTTGTCCTGATGCTGGCCGCGCTATCTGCCGTTTTCACTACATTTGCGATTGTGGCGATTCTCTTATACGAATCATTAGGTTTTTTTAAAACAGTTTCGATTGTTGAGTTCTTTACGGCTAAAGAGTGGACACCGCTGTTTGAAGATGCTCACTATGGCATCATGCCATTGGTAGCCGGCACACTGACCACATCTGCTGTAGCACTTGCTGTTGCAATACCAATCGGTACAGTTGCAGCGATTTACCTTTCAGAATTTGCTTCCCACCGTGCGCGTGAAATCGTGAAACCAATTCTGGAATTACTGGTTGGCGTGCCAACCATTGTATTCGGCTATTTCGCACTCTTGTTTGTGACACCGATTTTACAAAAACTCTACCCTGAACTACCGGGCTTCAACATGCTAAGCGCCGGTATTGTGATGGGGATCATGATCATCCCTTACATTGCATCAGTCGCAGAAGATGCGATGCGTGCAGTACCCATGAGCATGCGCGAAGGCTCTTATGCTATGGGTGCAACACGTTTCCAGACCGCCATTCGCGTAGTGACGCCGGCAGCGGTTTCAGGCATTGTTGCCGCATATATCCTGGGTATTTCACGTGCCGTAGGTGAAACCATGGTAGTGGCGGTAGCCGCCGGACAGCAGCCTAACCTGACTTTCGACCCGACAGAGGGTGCCGCAACCATTACCGCCTATATCGTACAGGTTGCAATGGGTGACTTGCCGCATGCAAGCATCGGCTACCAGAGTATTTTTGCAGCTGGACTGGTCTTATTTGCGATGACACTGGGCTTCAACATCCTCGGCCATATAGTGCGTAAAAAATACCGTGAGCAGTATTAATCCAGCAACACTAAACGGACATCAGATATGAATTCAAATACACCAAAAATAAAAGCCTCCGTGATTGAGAACCTGGGTGCTGTACGCGCAATGATCAAGCGCCATAAACGTAATGACATCCTGTTTGCCACCATCGGTCTAGTGGCCATCATGTTCGGATTGCTGGCTCTGCTCACGCTGTTTGTAGACCTGGTGATGGATGGCTATCCACGTTTCAACCTGCAGTTCTTCAGTGATTTTCCATCGCGCCGCGCCGGTAGTGCAGGCTTGCTTTCTGCATGGGTAGGTTCACTGCTGGTCATGCTGGTTACTTTCCTGACGGCTGTTCCTGTCGGCGTTGCAGCAGGCCTCTATCTCGAAGAATACGCCCCCAAGAACTGGTTCTCAGACCTGATTGAAATCAATGTTTCCAACCTGGCCGGCGTACCATCGATTATTTACGGTTTACTCGCATTAGGCTTGTTTGTTTATGGCCTTAACCTGGGTCAAAGCATCCTGACTGCAGGTTTAACGCTGGGCTTGCTGATTCTGCCGATCGTCATCGTCTCGACACGCGAGGCAATCCGCTCGATTCCGGTAGCGATACGCGAGGCTGCCTATGCGGTAGGTGCAACGAAATGGCAGGTAGTAAAAGACCACGTCGTTAAATACTCACAGGGCGGCATACTGACCGGTGTCATCATCGGCATGTCGCGCGCACTGGGTGAAACAGCCCCTATCATTACCATCGGCGCACTCACATTTATTGCATTCCTGCCGCCTTCACCGGTAACGACTGAAGTGCCTTTCATTAACTTTGAATGGCTTAGTTCCAGCTTTACGGTGCTGCCGATCCAGATGTTCAACTGGCTGTCACGCCCTGACCATGCCTTCCACATCAATGCCGCAGCAACCGGTGCGATTATTATCATCGTCACATTGCTCATGAACGGCACAGCGATCTGGCTGCGTTACAAAATACGTAAAAACATTAAATGGTAATCAAGCACTTCGATTCCCGACATTAAAACAGCACATATAAAAATCGTAAATTTAGGAAACTACATGATCAACGCGATAACCCCGATTAAAGCTGAATCAAAAGATCTGAACTTTTATTACAGCAATGGTACGCAAGCTTTAAAAGGCATCAACATGCCGCTATACGAAAACAAGATTACGGCATTGATTGGTCCATCCGGCTGCGGAAAATCTACATTCCTGCGCTGCTTTAACCGTATGCATGATTTATATCCCGGCAACAAATACGACGGCCAGATCATCATGCACCCGGACAATACCAACATCCTGGAAAAAGGGGTGGACCCGATTGAGGTGCGCATGCGCATCAGCATGGTATTCCAGAAACCAAACCCGTTTCCGAAATCAATCTATGAGAACGTGGCCTATGGCTTGCGCGTGCGCGGTGAAAGCAACAAACGCCTGCTTGATGACAAAGTAGAAGAAGCCCTCAAAGGCGCCGCACTCTGGAATGAAGTAAAGGACCGCCTGCAGGATCTGGCATTCAACCTATCCGGCGGTCAGCAGCAGCGTTTATGTATCGCCCGCGCACTGGCAACCGACCCTGAAATCATGCTCTTTGATGAGCCAACCTCGGCATTGGATCCGATTGCCACTGCCAACATCGAAGAACTGATGAGTGAACTGCGCACCAAACTCACGATCCTGGTCGTCACTCACAACATGCAGCAGGCAGCCCGGATTTCAGATTACACAGCTTATATGTATCTTGGCGACCTAATTGAGTACGGCGATACCGATATGATTTTCACACGTCCGACCCGCAAAGAAACCGAAGATTACATTACCGGTAAATTTGGCTAACTCCCCTGACAGCCTGTTTACAAAGCCAGCAAAAAGCCAACCCAGCGTTGGCTTTTTTATTGGTAAACACCCCTCTATGCCATGATACGCTCAAGCAAGAACCCAGCTTGATTACGAAAAGTTTCAATCTATCCGCATGCATAAAAAAACCGTTAAAAATGCGGAAAAAACCTACTTTTTTCACTTCACCTATCATTACTGATAGTAAGGTTCCCGATACTTGCTAGAGGAGCCGTTTATAGGATAGAAACGCTTGTTATGTACAATATCACCAGTCCCAGCAATCCAGATTCAGAAAGGAAATGGCCAGAATGTATATTGACACTAGATCCTCTTCAGCGATGACTGAAATCGAGCATTACCTCAAACCCATGGCACGGCAATGCATTAATTCCAGATTGGATTACCGCCAGATCTCCGAAATATTCAAAACGGTACTGGTTTCAATCGCAGAAAGTGAGTTCACCATTGCGGGGAAATCTCAAACCGATAGCCGCATCTCGCTGCTTACCGGGGTACACCGTAAAGATGTGCGGCGCCTGCTTAGCCAGGTTCAAAACAAAACACTTGCCCGCCAGCATGGCTTGATTACCCAAATCATTACAGTCTGGCTCGAAACGCCGGAACTCATCGGCAAGGACGGCACCCCAAAACCGATACCACGCCACCCGCAAAAAGGTTATGCAACGTCATTTACCGAGCTTGCCGAAACATTAACCCGTGACATTCATGTACGTGCCTTATGGGATGAATGCATCAATAGCGGCGTAGTAAGCTTGACGGATGATGGCATGGTGCATTTACTGGCAACGAATGACTATATGGCAAACCAGAATCTGCTGGTCAAGCGGAAAGAAGCGGCATAATGCTGAAACCTGCCAGCATCAAACCTGTTGAGGCTGTATTTTCAATATACGCATGCCTTAAAATACATGCGTATACTGCAGGCTTAATACATCCACATCACTGTCATAACCACCGGCGAGACTTTGAGTGATGGCAGGCTGCGCCGGGACTACCGGGTGATTGAGGTTAAGTGACGCATCCTTAAGAAAAACATGTAAATAGCCAATATCCAGGCTATCCGAGGCACTGGCTTTAAAGTTTGCGCCTAACCCCAACACCCACCGGTTTTGATCAGGAACACGCGGCGTGCGAAACATTTCCGGCACCGGCGATTCATCATAAGCCACACCGAAACGCAATTTCCAGGCATCACTGTATAGATAAGTGGCACCTAAAGCATAGCGCCTGACATTGCGCCAGTGCTCGGCAGTCAGCCCCAGGAGCGCGCCGTCATTGCGTTCAACCCGTAACTCGTTAAATTGGCTCCAGCGTGTCCATAGCACATCGCCCATGATACTCCAGCGATCGTTAAGCTGGTGCAGGACACTGATTAAAGCCGTTTCCGGCAAAGTGATATCAGCTTTAATCGCCCCATTAGCCAAGTCAGGCAAACCTGCCAATTCAGTCGGTACATTAGAAAACTCAGCATCGCCCTTCAAATGGTGGGCGACTTTGGACCGATAGGCAAGCCCAAGACGCGTCCCCGGCACAGGCTCAAGCAGCATACCAAGGTTATAGCCCCAGCTCCAGTCTTTACCCTTTAGCGCAAGATACCCATCACGCGCCTGAGGCGCAGCACAGCTGCCAACACCTGCCATGGCACAGATAGAGCCAAAATCTACAGCATTGCTCAATTCTGCACCAATATACTGCGCATTCAATCCGAAGCCTAAAGAAAGCCTGTCGCTCACTTGCAAAGACACGGCGGGATTGATATTGATGGTTTTCAAACCGGACTTGATTGCCTCATAGCGCCCGACCCAGCGGCTATCGTATTCCGTTTTAAGGCCAAACGGAGAATGGACACCGAGCCCTGCTTTTACATGATCATTGATGTCGGAAGCCAGGTATAGATTCGGCACAAAAGCCAGGTCACCAGCATCTCCGCCCGAGCCACCGGACAAAAGAGGATCACCAACGCCTGCGCCGATGAGTGTTCTAGAGTCATGATCATGAAAATCAATAGAAGACTTGATCGCATATCCTGCCACCACAAGCTGGGTGCCAGGTATCCGTGATAATCCGGCCGGATTAGAAAGAATCGTGCTGGCATCTTCCGCAGCCGTACCTGCACCCGCAAATGCATTGCCTATACTGCTGCCGCTTTTTTCCGTCAGCGCAAAGCCGGCAGCATGTATGTCAGTGGAGATTGCAAACAAGACTCCCAGCAGTATCCGGGGAATATAGCCATACGGCTTCGCGGAATAACTTTGGTTATTCATGATGCTAATGGCTAAGCTGCCCGATCCATCTCACCAGGCTAGCAGGCGCATCTGTTGTCATGATAGGTTCAAGAGAAAACTGCACGCCTGTTTCCAGATTTTTAAGGCGCAATGTATACCTTGCGTCATGCAGCCAGATCAGAAACGCCAGCCATGATGCATGCTGTGTAGAAATTTCCGCATCGGTGCGTACTTCCAGAAACTCTGAAAAATTCTGCATATCACTAAAAGCGGCAATACCATTATCCGAGAGATGAACCTTATCCTTTAACACCTCTGCCAGCACCATGAGTGCGTCTGTTGCCTGGCTGCTGTGATGATTTTTTTTAATTTCCTCCAGGCGCATTTTCACTGCATGGCCAAACTTCCCGCTGCGAATCGATTCCACACTCACAATGTCCGAATAATCCATTGCATGCCAATCAGGTTCGGTAGGCAAAGTAATCCCTTTCGCCTGAGCGGTCGACAGGTAAGCCTCTACAGGCAACGCATCCGTTGATGCCGCAAGGCTGGCACAAATTGAATATAAGGTGCCTATGCGGTTCGAAACAATGAGTTTCTTCCAAACCATCATTTTTTCACGCAGTAACTGTGCATGTTCCTTACGCAAATTTGCCAGATCCAGCGCCTGTTTCAACTCCATGCGAATCGCGGATATCTCCCATGGTTTCTGAATATAACGATGAATCTGTCCCTGGTTAACGGCCTCGACGGTTTGCTCCAGCTCTGAATAAGCTGTAGTCAGAATGCGGACGATATGCGGATATTTTGTGCGTGCATAAAGCAACAGCTCATTACCATAACCACCTGGCATGCGCTGATCTGAAACCAATACCAGAAGTGTTGATGCATGTTCATCAAGCAAGCGCTTACCTTCTTCTACAGAACTGCCGGTCACCACCGGTGCAAGCGAATTGATCGCTCTCTGGAAATATTTAACGGCAGTTGCTTCGTCATCAACGAATAATATCTGCGGTGCAGTGATAGCTTGATTACTGATTACTTGCTCCATTTTATTGCTCCATTTTTATTGATTTGAGTGCCATTAACATTTGCAGGGCATCAGATATTCAGTTTCAGGTCAGCCCGGATGGCTTTAATCTGCCTTTGGCAGCAGGAAATTCCAGCGTAATCACCGTTCCGGATTCGGGTGCAGATGAAATGGCGATCTTGCCGCCAAAAGAATGCATGACACGCCGGCAGAAGACCATACCCCACCCCTTGCCACCAGAGTCTGCGTGCGTGGTAATCGGGGTTTCCATTAAATTCACCAATATCTCCGGCGATATACACGGGCCATTATTGCCAATACGAATCTGCGGACTGTCATCCACCAGGATACTGAAGATGACTTGCGGTGATGCATGCCCTTTCAGCGCTCGCAGGGCATTGCTCAAGATGCTGGACAAAACCAGTGCAACACAGTTGGGTAAGGCCGTCACCTTGAAATCCTGCTGGATATCAACATGGATTGCCGCGTGCTGTTCCAGCGTTAACGGATAAGAGTCAAGCAGGGACAGCACCATCTGGTGTGCCGTCATTTCACTATGAGAATTGAGGTGCGGATTGATACTGTGAATGGAATTCACAAACGACAGGAGCAAAGACAGGCAGTATTGCGCATTATCATTAATCGCCAAAGCCGCCTTGCAGATATCCGGCACCGACTGCTGAGACCGGCTTGCATCCGTCATGCGGCTTTGCATTCCTTGCGAGAAATTGACAATCGAGGCTAGCGGCGTATTGAGTTCATGCGCAAGGAAATTAAGGGTTTCATTCATGGCACTCAGCCTTTGCTGCCTTGTCGTGCGCTCCCGTGATAATGCATAAGCCTGCCGCAATGTATTTTTGACATCATCCACATTCAGTGGCTTTTCCAGTATGCGGAACACCTCGCCCGAGTTGACGGTGTGCAGCAGCATTTCTCGGTCTGCATAGGCGGTCACCAGAATACGGATCACATGCGGAAACTCACGCTCTATCTGGCACAACAGATCACCGCCATCACGTCCCGGCATCCGGTAATCGGTGACCAATATGCCGATGCTCAAAGATTTATCGCGCAGTATTTCAACGGCCTCATCCGCACCGGAAGCGGTCAACACATCAAACTCAGTGCCTACTGAACGCAGAAAGTATTTTTGTGCCATGTGCTCATCATCTACGTACAAGATAGAGATGGCACTAAAATCGTAAGAAGTCGGCAACGCTTTCATTATGTTGCTCGCGGCAAATCAAAAATCATTCTTGTCCACTCACCCAAAGCGCTCTCTGCGCGCAAGGTGCCTCCATGCCGGGCGATGACGCCATAGCTGATACTCAGCCCCAGCCCCAGCCCTTGCCCCACGGCTCTTGTCGTAAAGAATGGTTCGAATACGCGGGATAGGTTTTCAGGTGCAATACCGGGTCCATTATCCTGCACGGTCACACGCAGCCGGTCGGCATGCCATACGGCAGATACATGAATACCCGGCTGTGCGCGGTTGACCTTGCGCAGCGCAAGCGCGGCATTGCTGAACAAATTAATTAATACACCAACCACAGCCGCCTCATCGCCGTGCACAAGGCTATCCTGGGGAATGTCTCGCGTAATCGCAATACCCTTGGTCTCATGCCCTACCAGCCGCAGGGAGGAATTCACAGCCCGCTCCAGCATGAAATCAGCTTCACTGCGCTCAGCCTCACTTGGGCGATAAGCGAAAATCTTAAGATCGGAAACAATATGCTGAATACGCTGCATGCCGTGCTGCGCATCGACCAGGCACTCTTTAAGCGGCTCGTTGGTTTTAACCATGGGGTCTTCCATCGCCACCCCGACCGCCATCAGGCAGTAATTAACCGGATTATTGACTTCATGTAACAGGCCTGCAGCTAGTGTACCGATAGACGCCATTTTTTCCTGCTGCAGCATCTGGCCTTTGATTTCGGCCAGGCTTTTGTTGGTTTCTTCTAGCTGGATGTTTTTTTCAGCAACTTCTGACTTAAGACGGAACAGTGTGAAACGAGAGCGCTCATTAAAATAGGAGCAGTAAGCTGCGATTGCAACTGACATGATTAAAAATATGGAATTAGTTCCAAATACACTTCCAATGCCACCCGAATGCAACACACAAGCTAAAAAGTAAAGTGAATATGTTGCCACACCTAAAATTACACTTTTCAAAATACCAAAGGTCATGACTATGCCGGAACCATATATCGCAAGGGTTAATGCAATGTAGTAGATTGAATTCTCTCCGTCAGCCATATAAATCATCCAGCAAATATGCATCTGGGGAAATAATAACCAAGTGAAAGCCAATTGCTGCCCCCTATTCTTGCCCCATCTGGTTCTAAGTAAACCAACCACACTGAAAATCAAAACAACACAGATAAACCGACCAACGACAAACAGAGTTAATAACTGTGGGTACAAGATATAATCAAGAACAACTCCGAACAAGATAAGGACAATTGCTGTATACGCCCCACCTTCACTACTTTGATATTGGTCATCTGCAAGAGCGGTTTTATACCCAACGTATAATTTCTTTTCTTTTGCGGAATCCCAATCCATCACGCAACAGTAGCCTCCGCAAAGACATTGACGCCAGTGGCATCCACATAAATTTTGTGTTCAGTGGAAGCTTCGGGAAGGAGCCGTTCCATCTGCGCCTCATCGCGGTAAATCAGATACCACTCCAGTAAATGCTCCATGCCATATTTGTCAGGATTGCTGGAATGCACATTTGTGATGAGCAACTGACCTTTGCTGCGCGTCCGGGCCGAGAAATGCAAAGTGAGCCTTGAACATACTTTGTCAGAGAAATAATCAAACAAACCGGCACAATAGGTGGCGTCATATTCCCTCACATCCTGCGCGCTCTTATCAACACTGCGCTTTAATAATTGATGTACAGATTCGTGAATGTAATTAATGATGATTGACTTGCCTACTTTTGTTGCAATATCAGTAAGTATGCTGCGCGTCCGGGCTAAAGTTTCCTCGCTGAAGTCAACAAGATCAAAAGATAAGAACTCAGGATTAGGATGGCGCTGTAAAAAACGCTGGATTTCTATTGCAGGGCCGCAGCCAACATTCAATATACGGAATGGCCGGCCGGCTTTTTTAGCAGAGTCTGCTATACGTATTAGAAAATCCACCAATATATCAATGCGATTACAATGTGCAGCCGCTACCGCTGTTTTTAAAAATCCCGTATTCACAATCTGAAAATAAGTACTGGGACCTTCGCGTGAATCCCTCAACATTTGGTTAACCATCTCATAATCACCTGCATAGCCTAATGGTTTGGTAAATGAACGAAAAACAAATGGGGCCCTTAACAATAAAGGGTGTAAGGCGGCTTGCGCATATGCTCGGTGGGCGGGAGCCAACTCTGAATCCACTAGCGATGCCTCATTCATAAAATTGCCAAAATAAAACTTAAACTTATCCAGTAAGGGAATGGCTAGCTCATAAAAAACATCGCTTCTGAGCTGACCATCATCCCTCGGCAAAGCTTCTGTCAAATCAACTTGCTCTACCCAGCGCGACACATCAGATAGATAAGCCCGAAATTCATTCACTGCTATCTGGTAATCACGCCGAATCTGAAAGCGTTCGCTCCAGTCCTGCACGAAGGCTTTGGCCTCCTCACCCACTGCACCCGGTGTGATCACCACGTCATACAAGTCCTGCCATTCATCGATCAGCGTCACAGACACAACGGCAGTCAGGCCGGTATTCACTAAGCTGATGACGACGGCTTTACCAAGATAGGCAACCTTGTTACCGATTCTGATCGTAAGCTCACCCAACACCTCACTGATTTGTACGATGGAATAAGGGTTATAAACCTCCATCACCAGCGATTTCCTCTGCAGCTTGACGATTGTGCCGCGCACGGATTCACCCACGGTATTCTTGAAGATGATCAATGGATCAATTTGTGATTGTGAGTACAAGTTAAGATGCCTTTTGTCGTTTATTTACCATAGAAACGCCAATTAATATGGTAATATTTTCCATGCAAACGGGATTTTTTTCCATTGTAGCAAACTATTTAATTTATAAATAAATTTTTTCACCGAATGCCAACACTTGCCGGATAAGACAATGAACATACTCTTACCTATTTATCAGCACCCAGTATTGGTAGTTTTGATAGATGACAGCCGGAGTTATCTGGACAGCATTACATTCCAGCTGGATTCAAGATTTCCCTGCAAGACCTTCATAGATACCAAAGCGGCGATTGATTGGATCAAAAGCACGTACCAGCATTACATGGCCGATATAGCACATCCTATCCAGGTAGGCTACGACGATGAAACCTCATGCCTGGAACGACGCAATGCCGCAATCAACCTGCATGAAATTTACTGCGAGGTACTTAACAAACAGCGTTTTGACATTCCAGCGGTGCTGGTTGTTGATTACGCAATGCCGCAGATGAATGGCGTGCAGCTTTGCGAAGCGCTGCAAAATATCCCCTGCAAGAAAATCCTGCTTACGGGGCAGGCAGATGAAAGAGTGGCCGTCGATGCATTTAACAACAAGCTCATTGACCAGTTCATCAAGAAAAATGACCCTGCCGCGATCCATCGCCTGGAACTTGCAATCAACTCACTGAAAAAGGTGTTTTTTACCGAGCAGACGAGCACGCTCAAAGACTTGCTGACAAGACACACCTACACATTCCTGGCAGACCCGGCTATCGCTTCACTCGTTGAACAGCTATATCAGGACTATGGGTTCGTAGAGCATTACTTATTCCCCAATCCGCCCGGCATCCTGTTCATTGATTTCAATGGCAACACCAAATTAATGGTAATAGAAACCGAAGCCAGCCTGATGTCACATTATGAAATGGCGCAGGTCCAGAATGCGCCACTGGAGTTCCTGGCGGCTTTAAAAGCGCAGCAGGTGATTCCCTTTTTCTCTGATAGTGACGGCATATACGACAGCAGCATGCGCAAAAAATGGATGAGCTACTGCCAGCCATCGCAATTATGCAAAGGGGCACAAAATTATTACTGGTCTGTATTTGAGTTCCCTGTGCATTATCTGCAAGGTGACGTTTACTCATACGCAGCGTTCCTGGCTGACGCCGGTGAAAAAGATAAGACAGAATGATAAATTTTGATAGATTATTCAAGCTGATGGGATGCGACCGGGATGGAATCTGGTCAGACACCCTGTTCCGGCTAGCGAATAGCTATGGTTTCTCGCAGGTTTTCTATAGCATCAATGCAAACAAACAGGCTCCGCTTGCATCGGCATTGATCTATAGCAACTACAAACCGATATGGCTAAAAATGTACAAGGATACATTCTGGAACATAGACCCGATTACCAGGCACTGCATCAATAGCAACATGCCATTGATATGGGATCAGAAAACCTTTAAATCCCGCCAGGAAATACAATTGCATAAAACAGCGCAGGCTTATGGCTTGAGCAGGGGAATCGCCTTTCCCGTTCATGGCGCGCGCGCTGAGTTTGCCATGCTGAACCTAGCCATGAAGGAAACTGCCAGACCCCTATCACAGCAGAAGCTGGACGAGATACTATCCGACTGGGCACTCATCCGCGATTATGTATTTGAATCCTCGAAGAAATTTACGCAGTTACAGAACCATGACCTTTCGGAAAAATCATTACTCACCCCGCGCGAAGTGCAATGCCTGCAATTGGCGGCTGAAGGCAAATCATCGTGGGATATGGCTGTAGTTTGCAAATGCACGGAGGCGACGGTCAATTTCCATTTTTCCAACATTCGCAAAAAATTTAAAGTCAGCACGCGCCAGCAGGCGATTGTTAAAGCCATGCAACTGGGGCTCATCTTCCCAGAGAACGACTAAAATCTGGCTTTTAAGAATCAACAGTAGCGGTCGAGGCAGCAAGACAGCGCCATCAATAAAAAACGCCCGATAAAATCATCGGGCGTTTTCAAGTCAATTCAGAACGGTTGAATAACGATCAACGCATCCCGGGATTGTAATTATAAAACCAGAAACTACTCAGCAGCAGCCGGTGCAGCTTCAGCAGCTGGGGCAGCAGCTGCAGATTCGGCTGCCAATACTGCTGGATCGATCGTAATGCCCGGTACGCGCTCTTCAGCTGTTGGCTCATAACCGCCTGGCTCGGCAGCAGCCGGTGCTGGAGCCGGTTCAACCGCAGCCGCTGGTGCAGGTGCCGCTTCAACCGGAGCCGCTTCTTCTTTCTTGCCGCAACCAACGACCAGCACGCCGGCAACACCCAAAACTAATAAAGAACGCAATAATGATGACATAATAATTTCCTCTTCTTATTAAGAACTACAATCAATGATTTAATTCAATAGCTTACTTATACAACTCCACCCATACGCGCTATTCTAGCGCATTCAAAGTTATCTGCAACAACATTAAATATTATTTTAAACAGCAGTCTGTCAGGCCTTATTCACCGATCAAGTGCAAAAGAACCCGGCGCTTGCCGGCGATATGCCTGTGCTCATACAGAAACACGCCTTGCCACTGCCCCAAGGCTGCCTGTCCATCCAGCAGAGGGATTGACAAGTGGGTCTGGGTAAGCGCCGTACGCACATGCGCAGGCATGTCGTCAGGCCCCTCGACCGTATGGATAAACAGCGGATCACCGTCAGGCACCAGGCGATTAAAAAACGCTTCCATGTCTACCAGCACATCATGGTCATAATTTTCATTGATCAATAAACTGGCAGAAGTATGCTGGATATACAACGTCATCATGCCGGTCTTGATACCGCTGGATTTTGCCCAGCCCGTTACCTCGCCTGTGATGTCATAAAGTTTCCGGCCATGCGTGGGAACCGTGATCTGATGTGTTTTCTGCTGCATTATAATTACCCGATGATGATTTAATCTTTACCAGCAGCCTAAAGGCCGGCCAATGCCCAAGCCCAGGCCAAAGGACGAACCGTAGTGCCGGCCATACCCCCCATAGCCGTATGGCATTAACCCATAATAACCGCGGCAGAACGGGTCATAATAACGCTGCTGCTGCCACAGGCGGTTTTTAAGCCTGGCAACTTCAGCCTGCTTCTGTGCTTCACGACGGTTGATTTCGTCCGCCAGCTGGTTTCTCACGGCAGCCTCCCTGCTGTCATGGATGTAGTCCAGCACCTTCGCATCCACACCCTGGCGGCTTAAATCGACGCTTTGACTTGGCGTCAGGTCATACATGGAGTCTGTTGCCTTGATTTGTGCGATGATCTGCTCGGGACTGCTGCCCTCTTTCGTTAACCTGACTAGGTCTTCCAGCGCCAGCTTGGCAACCGGCTGTGGAATCAGGCGCGCCAGCTCTTCCGGTGAAATCCTGTCAATTTTCGGGCCTTCGGCACTTGCATCACGGCCAGTCGAGGCACAGCCTGACATTAGCAGCAAAGCGCTGCATATCAACAACAGCAAATGGTTCCGCACTTTTGTTCCCTCAAATCTAGCCGCGCCGTTTCAAAAAAGGCGAAGGCTCCGTTATGTTCACATCATATGGATGATGCGGCAGCGGATAACGCAGACGCACCTTTTGTACATACTGCCTGGTTTCCGCAAAGGGCGGAACACCTTTATATTTGTTGACCGCTCCCTCACCCGCATTATAAGCCGCAACGGCGAGGCTGACATCACCCTCGAAATACGCGAGCAGCCAGCGCAGGTAAGCAACGCCGCCTTTGATGTTCTGGCTGGCATTATAGGCATTTTTGACATTAAAGCGCTCTGCAGTATCCGGGATCAATTGCATCAGCCCCTGTGCCTGCCTGTTGGATTGTGCCGATGCCGAAAAATCGGACTCTACCGAAATAATAGACAGCACCAGCTTCGGATCAACCTTGTGCCAGGAAGCGATGGTATCTACCAGGCGCACGATCCAGCGCTTGTTCGCCGGTAAATTGGTAATATAACTATCGATCTCGCCTTTTGCCGGAGCCTTCTCCGGAGTTACGTCGGCGAGTACGCAAGGCGGCAGGTCGCCAGCAGCCAGCTCCAGCGTTTCCAGCATTTTCTGCGATTCAAAATGCCCATGCATGGATGCCGCAACGAACAATGAAGCCGCCAGATCCCGGTCAGCCGGCACACCTTTCCCGGCAGCATAGAGCATGCCCAGCCGGAACTGCGCCTCGGCACTGCCCTGGCGCGATGCTTCACAGTACAGTTTCGCAGCCTGCCATTCGCCTTCCGGGTTTTTCAGGTCACGCTCGGCAGATACTGCGCGCTTGAGCAAATCAGCGACGACTGGCGGTTCATTGTCAAGAACTTCCAGTTCCTGCCGGCTGAATTCCGCGCGCGTGCTGTTCGCCGTAATCAATAGCACGGCGAACAGCACGCGTTTCAACCCATCAGCAACCGGCTTCTTCAGCAAATCAACCTTTCTTAAACCATTTAATGATCAACTGCCCGCTTTTGAAAATACGAACTTACCGCTTTTAACATCGACCTTGACCGTATCTTTAGCCATAAAATTCCCGCCCAGGATCTCGCGCGCCAGAGGGTTTTCAATCTCGCTCTGGATAGCGCGCTTCAACGGACGCGCGCCATAAACCGGGTCAAAACCGGCATTCGCGATCTCGGTAATGGCCGCATCGGTCAATTCCAGCTGCATATCCATTGCCGCCAGGCGTTTAGCCAGGTACTGCAACTGAATGGACGCAATAGATTTGATATGTGGTTCACCCAGCGCATGGAACACCACGACCTCATCAATCCGGTTCACGAACTCCGGCCTGAAATGCGTTTTCACTTCGCCCATCACCGCGAGTTTCACCAGTTGGTAATCCTGGTCCGCCATACTCTGTATCATCTGCGAACCCAGGTTGCTGGTCATGATGATCACCGTATTCTTGAAGTCCACAGTGCGGCCCTGGCCATCGGTTAAGCGCCCATCATCCAGCACCTGCAACAGCACGTTAAACACATCCGGGTGCGCCTTTTCCACTTCATCCAGCAGAATCACGCTATACGGCTTGCGACGCACGGCTTCCGTCAGTGTACCGCCTTCTTCATAACCTACATAGCCCGGAGGCGCACCTATCATGCGTGCCACTGAGTGTTTCTCCATGAACTCACTCATATCGATGCGGATCAGGTGATCTTCGGAGTCAAACAGGAAACCTGCCAGCGCCTTGCACAATTCGGTTTTACCGACACCGGTCGGGCCCAGGAACAGGAAACTGCCATAAGGGCGGTTAGGGTCCCCCAGGCCGGAACGTGAGCGGCGAATCGCGTCAGAAACCAATCTGACAGCCTCATCCTGCCCCACTACGCGCTCATGCAGCTTAACTTCCATCGTGAGCAGTTTTTCACGCTCACCTGTCATCATCTTGCTCACCGGGATACCCGTTGCACGGCTGACCACCTCGGCAATCTCATCCGCACCGACTTCAGTGCGCAGCATTCTGTTCTTGCTGTGCGCAGTGCTGGCTTCAGCATTCGAGGCCTGCTTCAGCTGTGCTTCCAGCTGCGGCAATTTTCCGTACTGCAACTCAGAGACTTTCTGCCAGTCGCCTTTGCGCGTGGCCTCTTCCATCTCAAACCTGATTTTATCAATCGCCTCTTTAATATGCGCCGAACCTTGCACCTGGGCTTTTTCCGCTTTCCAGATTTCTTCAAGGTCGGCGTATTCTTTCTCGAGCTTGGTGATTTCTTCCTCGATCAGCACAAAACGCTTTTTACTGCCTTCATCTTTTTCACGACGCACCGCTTCACGCTCGATTTTCAATTGAATCAAGCGGCGGTCGAGCTTATCCATCACTTCCGGCTTGGAATCGATTTCCATCTTGATGCGGCTGGCTGCTTCGTCTATCAGGTCGATCGCCTTATCCGGCAGGAAACGGTCCGTAATATAACGATGGCTTAATTCGGCAGCGGCCACAATCGCCGGGTCGGTAATTTCCACGCCATGATGCAGCTCATATTTTTCCTGCAAGCCGCGCAGGATTGCAATCGTGGCTTCAACGCTGGGCTCATCTACCAGCACCTTCTGGAAACGGCGCTCCAGCGCCGCATCTTTCTCGATGTATTTACGGTATTCATCCAGTGTCGTTGCGCCTACGCAATGCAGCTCGCCGCGCGCCAATGCCGGCTTGAGCATATTGCCGGCATCCATGGCGCCTTCTGCTTTGCCGGCACCCACCATGGTATGAATCTCATCGATAAAGAGAATAGTCTGGCCTTCATCCTGTGCCAGTTCTTTAAGTACCGATTTCAGGCGCTCTTCGAACTCACCGCGATATTTGGCACCGGCCAGCAAAGCCGCCATATCCAGCGACAGCACTTTTTTATTGCGCAGGGAGTCAGGCACTTCACCATTGACGATACGCTGCGCCAGGCCTTCAACAATCGCGGTCTTGCCCACACCAGGCTCACCAATCAATACCGGGTTGTTTTTAGTGCGGCGCTGCAATACCTGGATCGCGCGGCGGATTTCATCGTCACGGCCAATCACCGGATCCA
>Ga0208758_100292_pt1 | contig 18625 bp, 15 predicted proteins | sample LakWasM116_HOW13_2_FD_183930 | JGI IMG/M metagenome (GOLD analysis project Ga0208758, IMG submission 183930) | Freshwater sediment methanotrophic microbial communities from Lake Washington under simulated oxygen tension - Sediment Metagenome... | ecosystem: Environmental > Aquatic > Freshwater >...
AGCGCCGTACGCACGTATTTAGTTGAGTTGCGCACCAGTTTCAGCCGCTTGCTTTTGCTGCATATACAATGCTTCAAAATTAATTGGGTTGAGCAATACTGGCGCAAAACCTGCACGTGTCACCATGTCTGACACCGCTTCACGGGCATATGGGAACAAGATATTTGGGCATGCTACAGCCAACACTGGCTCCAGATTTTCTTCTGGCATATTGCGAATGACAAAAATACCTGCTTGCGCCACTTCTACCAAGAATGCAGTTTTGTCACCAACTTTTGCGGTCACAGTGACTTTAATTGACACATCAAAAATGCCTTCTTCCAGTTTTTGTGCAGCATTGGCTAACTCAACGCTCACTTGCGGTGGTGTGCGATCGGTAAAAATCTGTGGGGCATTAGGCACTTCGATAGAAGCATCTTTAATGTATAGTTTTTCAATACCAAACGCTGGTTGTTCATTCACTGCGGCTTGGTTTGCGTTATCTTCTTTTGCCATGTTAAATCCCTGAAGTTAAATTCTTTACTGCTGTTTGTTGATAAAAAGTGTGCCGTATTTTAACGTTTAATCCATGACAAAACTATTAAAATTTACACCGTCAATAATGGGTCTAACTCGCCTGCCAAATCCAAAGCTCGCAAATCATCAAAGCCACCAATATGGCGCTCATCAATGTAGATTTGCGGTACAGTACGACGGCCTGTTTTCTCCATCATTTCCTGCCTAAGTTCCGGCTGTAAATCTACACGAATTTTCTCAATCTCATTGACGCCCTTATTGCGCAACAAACGTTCTGCATTGATGCAATATGGGCAAACTGCGCTGGTGTACATGCGTACTTTAGACATACCTGATTCCGATATCCAATAAACTAAGCCGTTTTAACGATGGGCAGTTTGGCTTCTTGCCATGCAGCCAAGCCACCTTGCAATTGATGCAACTGCGTGAATTCTTGCGCACGCAGAATGGTACATGCTGTTTTAGCACGCATACCTTTTTGGCAATGCACCAGCACTGGTTTTTGTTTGAATTTTTCAATTTCTTTCAGGCGATTAGGCAACTCAGCCAGTGGAATATGCTTAGCACCTTGGATATGACCGGCTTCAAACTCTGCCGCATCGCGTACATCCAACACCAACGGTTTGGAGCGACTCATCAACATCACGGCTTCGGTTGGTGAGATATTGGGCACACCGGCTGCTCCACGGTTGAGCATAGGCCATAACAATGTCAGGCCAGAACCAATCGCCAAGCCAATGAGCAAGGCATTTTCTTTAATAAATTCCAACGCGTATCCTTTAATGTGTGATTGATTTCAATATGGTGACGGCACTGCAGATTTTCAAGGAAAATTGCGCAATCCTAGCCGGATAGTATGCGTTAAGCACAGCTAACCATTATAATGGAAATAACCTGAAACAGACGAGATTACCGCATGCAAACCACTCCTGTAATTCTATTAATTTTAGATGGCTTTGGGTACAGCACCCAATGGGAAAACAATGCTGTTGCACAAGCCAACACGCCACATTTGGACGCGCTGAAAAAGACTTACCCGAACACCTTGATTAATGCTTCCGAGCATTATGTCGGGCTACCGGATGGACAGATGGGCAACTCAGAAGTCGGGCATTTGAACATTGGTGCGGGGCGTATCGTATTTCAAGATTTCGAGCGCATCAATAACAGCATCAGTAGCGGTGAGTTTTATCAAATTCCCGCGCTCGTCAATGCCATTCAAACGCTCAAAGCCAGCAATAAAGCCTTACATATTTTTGGCTTATTATCCGATGGCGGTGTGCATAGCCACCAATCGCATATTCACGCCATGCTGACCATGGCAGCACAGCAAGGCCTGCAAAAAGTATATGTACACGCATTCTTAGATGGCCGTGATACACCGCCGATTAGTGCTAAGCCTTATATCACGGCGCTGGAGGCTCACATTCAGTCTATCGGTGTTGGCAAAATCGCCTCTGTCAGTGGTCGCTTTTATAGCATGGATAGGGATAAGCGCTGGGAGCGTGTCGCGCCTGCTTACCATATGTTAGTAGATGGTGTGGCGGAATTCGTGGCGCCCACGGCGACCGCGGCATTAGAACAAGCTTATGCACGTAATGAGTCAGATGAGTTCGTTAAATGTACAGCGATTCACGATGCAGGCAGCCCAGCCATCACTATGGAGGATGGCGATGCCGTGATCTATATGAACTTTAGAAGTGACCGCGCGCGCCAAATGACCGATGCGCTACTTAACCCGGCTTTCAATGGTTTTGAGCGTGGTCGTGTGCCTGCTCTGTCCTACTATTTCACGCTGACACAGTACGATCAAAATCAAACCAAAGCACTGCCCGTATTTGCACCATTTAGCGTACCGAATACCTTTGGCGAATATGTGTCTCAACTTGGACTTAACCAATTACGCATTGCCGAAACCGAGAAATATCCACACGTGACTTTTTTCTTTAATGGTGGAGAAGAAACGGTGTTTGCTGGCGAAGACCGCATTATGGTGCCATCCCCTAAAGTGGCCACATATGATTTACAGCCGGAAATGAGCGCGCCAGAAGTGACCGATAAATTGGTGGAAGCCATTTTATCTAAACATTACCAAGCCGTGATTTGCAATTACGCCAATGGCGATATGGTCGGCCACACTGGCAACCTGCAAGCGGCGATTCAGGCAGTGGAAACATTAGACACGTGCTTAGGGCGTGTTGTAGCTGCTGCACAAGCTACAGGTGCGGAAGTGATTATTACCGCAGACCATGGCAATGCAGAAATGATGTATGACCCAGGCAGTGATCAGGCGCACACACAGCACACCACCAATTTAGTACCGTTTATTTACGTGGGTAGACCGGCCACGCTGCAAAACACGGGCGCTCTCTCGGATATTGCCCCTACCCTGTTGCAGTTAATGGGGATAGCACAGCCCAAAGAAATGACAGGCAAAAGTTTAGTGCATTTCGGTAGTTGAAGCACCGTTGATGATACTAAAAAAAGTGTTTTGGCGATGTACTTGGCTTATGCTTGGTTTGTTAGCTGCGCACTCTGTGTTGGCAGCCAAGAAAGCAGATGCTGCCAAAGATGATTTAAAAGATGTGCATGAAAAAATCGAGTCGCTTAAGAAAGAATTAGACGCGTCTACCGATGCGCATAAAGATGCGGCGGACGCGCTCAAAGCATCAGAAACCGCCATTAGCAAAGCGCAAAAAAAATTACACGAAATCAGTCTCAAGCAAAAACAGAATAGTGTCACACTCACACAACTCAAGCAGCAATCGCTGCGCATCAATGACGCGCTCTCTGACCAACAACAGCAGTTAAGCCAACAGCTATATCAACAATATTTGCATGGCAACCAAAGCTATACGCAACTGATGTTGGAAAACAAAGACCCCAATGCAATCGCACGTGATTTGAAATACTTTGCCTATATTGCCAAGGCACGCAGCCAGTTAATTAATGAGATGCAGGGCAATTTGCGTAAAGTAGAAAGCCTGAATGATGAAACTGCGGCAAAGTTGAATGAAGTGGCCGCACTCAAACAAAAACAGGAAGAAGAAAAGAAAGCGTTACTACAACAAAAGCAAGAAAAAGCCAAAGTTGTCCAATCACTCTCACAAAAAATCGCAGCGCAGCGCAGTGAAATCAGCAAGCTCAAACGCGATGAGAAAAATCTGTCCAACCTAGTTGAGCGGTTAGCAAAACTTGCGGCTGCACAAAAGAAAAAACAACTCGCCCAGCAAAAAGCCAAAGCAAAATCCGCAAAAAAAGCTTCTGGTCGACCCAACACAACGCCATCTAATACAACGCAACCAGCACAAGAAAATCAAACCATCGCACGTAACGAGACCTTGCCGGACAATGATGTGGATGGTGTGCACTTTCCCAGCTTGCGCGGAAAATTGCGGTTGCCTGTACGCGGCGAAGTAAGCAATCGTTTTGGCGCGGTACGCTCTGACACCGGTGTAAGCTGGAAAGGCCTATTTATTCGTGCCAATGAAGGCAATGAAGTGAAATCAATTGCTAGTGGCCGCATTGTGTTTGCAGATTGGATGCGTGGTTTTGGCAATTTAATCATTGTGGATCACGGCAGCGGCTATATGAGTTTATACGGCAATAATCAAGCCTTGCTCAAAAACGTGGGGGAGAAAGTCAGCGGTGGTGACACGATTGCGGCAGTAGGCAATAGTGGTGGCAATGAAAGCAATGGACTGTATTATGAGCTGCGCAGAAACAGCGTACCGTTTGACCCGTTGAGTTGGAGCAATGTGCGCTAGTAGATAATAGTGCATGGGTGTTGTGCGATGCATACTGAGTAAAGCCCACATAAAAAAAGCGCACTGCAAGTGCGCTTTTTTATTACCGATATCCACTTAATACGATTAAGTGAGACGATTAAGTGGATATATTGCTAAATAAGACTATAGCTCAGTGAGACTGCAGCAAGCTAATACTTAGCTACCTTCTGCAGGGGCCTCTGCTGGTGCCGCTTCCGCAGCCGGTGCTTCTGCTGGTGCTGCACCTGCCAACTCTTCTGCAGTTAATGTGATGCCTGGTACGCGCTCTTCTGCTGTTGGCTCGTAACCACCTGCCACAGGCGCTGCTGGAGCCGCTTCTGGCGCTACAGCTGCCGGTGCCGCCTCAGCAGCAGGTGCCGCTGGTGCTTCTTCCGCCTTCTCACCACAAGCAGTTAATAACAAGCTTGCCAATAATGCAGAAACCAAAACTGATGATGTAAATTTCATATACCCTCCAAAAAAATAATTGCAAATATTTATTTATATACTATTTATATACAAAGACTTAGCCAATGTTTCTAACACAATACCACGATATTGTGATTAGTATCAACAATCCTACATTGCGCACCACACAAAAACAGTAGGTGAACTCTCTAAATTTAAGTCAGATTGCTCCTACATCTCGCGCTATCATCGCGCCTTTTGCATAAGCTTCTAGCTCGTAGACACTATGTCGATAACCACGCCGACAGGACCAAAGGTACTTCAATAACGTCATGCCATGTAAAAACTGCGATACATGCACCAACTCATGCCCCAGCAGTTCTGTACCCTGCCTAGTATTAGGCTGATACACGCCAGCCCTGAAAAAAATACGATGTTGCAACACCACCGCACACATACGCCTACTTAGCCACATTGGCACGGCGCCTTCAATGATGCGCGCTTGTTCAATCACCACACTAGAAAAATAGGGTTTAAACGTATCACGCTCACTAACCGTCAGCGGACGCCCTTGCTGTCGCACCCCACTTACCCAACTATTTAACACGTAGAAACGCTACGCACCAATCACATGCATCAACACGCGTCGTGTCGCTGGCATATGCCGGTGTTCAAACAAAAAAATACCCTGCCATTGCCCCAATGCCACTTTGCCTTCTAATAGCGGGATAGATAGACTGGTTTGCGTGAGCGCTGTGCGCACATGCGCAGGCATGTCGTCAGGGCCTTCCACCGTATGGATAAATAGCTCGTCACCATCTGGCACTAGCCGATTAAAAAATGCTTCCATATCGACCAGTACATCGCTGTCGTAATTTTCATTAATCAGCAGGCTGGCAGATGTATGTTGAATATACAGCGTCAACAATCCGGTTTGTAATCCTTGCGCATTCGCCCATTGCATGACTTGCGGTGTGATATCGTATAAGCGACGGCCTTGTGCTTTGACTACCAGTGTTTCTGTACTTTGACGCATGTGACTCCAAACAATGACTTACCAACCATAACCCATACCCCAGCCGAATCTTGGTCCATAGCGGTAGCCAAACGGAGAATACCCGAACGGTCCACCATACCAAGGTCTGCCATAATAAAAGCCCCAATAGGGATCATACCCACGCATCTGTGCAAGGTCGCGTTCACGTTTCAACTTTTTCTCGCTCAGCCTACGCGCTTGTTCACGCTTATTGATTTCATCTGCCAACGCATTTTGGCGTGCAAGCTCGTTGGATTGATGAATATATTCTAACACTTTAATATCCAAGCCCCGTTTGTTCAAATCTAGACTTTGCGCGGGTGTGAGGTCATAGCGCGAATTGCTGGCCTTAATTTTTTCGATAATCTCATCTGGCGTTTTCCCCTGTTTGGCATCGGCCACCAACTCTTCCAAACTTACAGTGGCAACGGCCGGTGGGATCAACTTCTCCAGCTCTTCCGGCGAAATACGTTCTATTTCAGCTTGTGTCGGGCTGTTACCTGTGGTGGCACAACCCGCCAGCATCAAGAGTACGGATGTAGCCATCAAAATCGATAATAGTTGTTTCATAACACTCTCGCTTTCTTTGCTTTGGACTGTGTTTTTAATGTGCTGATGATCGGCGATGGCGCTGTAATACTGGCATCAAACACGTGGTACGGCGATTGGTACAAGCCCATGACTTTTTTCACATAGGCTTTCGTTTCTTTATAAGGCGGGATGCCATGGTAGCGATCAACGGTACGCTCTCCTGCATTATAGGCGGCCACGGCTAAGGCCACATCCCCCCTAAAATAAGACAACAGCCAACGCAAATATTTCACACCACCTTTAATATTTTGGCTAGCGTTATAAGCATTTTTTACATTAAAGCGTTCTGCAGTCGCCGGAATCAATTGCATGAGCCCCTGTGCATCCTGATTAGATTGTGCTGCAATGGTAAAGTTTGATTCTGCCGTAATGATAGACAGCACCAGTTTGCTATCTACCTGATGCCAACTGGCAATTTTGTCTGCCAACTCCACCACCCAGCGTTTATGCTTAGGCAATGTAGCAATGTAGGCATCAATCGCTGCAGATTGTCGCGGTGCAGTTGTATCTGGTGATTTTTCTGGGGAAACTTCACTCAGTACGCATGCAGGCGCTTGTTGCGTGGTCAACGCCACGGTTTCCAGCATTTTTTGTGCTTCTGCATGGCCATGCGCCGAGGCAATGCCAAACAAATTGGCGGCATAATCACGGTTTGCTGGCACACCGCGCCCCACTGCGTACAACATACCTAAGCGGTATGCGCCTTCTGCACTACCATAGCGTGAAGCCTGACAATACAAATCGGCCGCTTTCCAGGCAGCCTCTTCTTCGTCCTCATCTAACAATAAACTGGCGCGCTCTAGCATACCGCGCACCAGCGGCGGCTCATTATCGAATGTTTCCAGCTGGCTAGAAGTAAATGCCCATGCCGGTGCGCTGGCACATCCCACAGCCAATAAAATAGAGGTGATATAGCTCTTCGTATTCATCATATGCGCGTGCGTATCACCCCTATGTGGTTACTGCGTGTGGCTTAACCTTTGCTGAACATCATTTTTCCTGCCTTACAATCTACTACGACAGTATCTTTGGCCACAAAATTCCCACTTAAAATTTCGCGTGCCAATGGATTCTCGATTTCGCTCTGGATTGCACGCTTCAATGGTCTTGCACCATACACCGGATCGAACCCGGCACTGGCGATTTCTGCCATGGCAGCATCAGTCACCGTCAATTGCATATCCATTGCATTCAAGCGTTTGGCCAAGTATTGCAACTGGATACCGGCAATCGATTTCACATGCGCTTCGCCTAGGGCGTGGAATACCACCACTTCGTCAATCCGGTTAACGAACTCCGGTCTGAAATGGCTTTTCACTTCGCCCATCACTGCCAGTTTCACCAGTTGATAGTCATCGCCGGTCATGCTTTGGATCATCTGACTACCCAAGTTGCTGGTCATGATAATCACGGTATTTTTAAAATCTACCGTGCGGCCTTGGCCATCAGTTAAACGGCCATCATCCAACACTTGTAGCAATACATTGAATACATCGGGGTGCGCTTTTTCCACCTCATCCAGCAAAATCACGGAATAAGGTTTGCGACGTACTGCTTCGGTCAGCGTACCGCCTTCTTCATAACCCACATAGCCAGGAGGCGCACCAATCATACGTGCAACCGAATGCTTCTCCATAAATTCGCTCATATCGATACGAATCAGATGGTCTTCCGAATCGAATAAGAAACCAGCCAAGGCTTTACATAACTCTGTTTTACCCACGCCAGTCGGGCCCAAAAACAAAAAGCTGCCGTAGGGGCGATTCGGATCGCCCAAACCTGAGCGAGAGCGTCGAATGGCATCCGACACCAAACGCACGGCTTCATCTTGCCCCACTACACGCTCATGCAATTTGGTTTCCATGGTCAGCAATTTATCGCGTTCACCCGTCAACATTTTGCTGACAGGAATGCCTGTGGCACGGCTCACCACTTCGGCAATTTCATCAGCACCCACTTCGGTACGCAACATTTTGTGTTTCACTTCACCCACGTTGGCTTCTGCGGTAGAGGCTTGTTTTAACTGTGCTTCTAACGCTGGTAATTTGCCATATTGCAGCTCCGATACTTTCTGCCATTCGCCTTTACGTGTCGCTTCTTCCATCTCAAATTTAATCTTCTCGATGGCTTCTTTGATATGCGCAGATCCTTGTACCTGCGCTTTTTCTGCTTTCCAGATTTCCTCTAAATCCGCATATTCTCTTTCGAGTTTGGTGATTTCTTCTTCAATCAACTCAAAACGCTTTTTACTACCTTCGTCTTTTTCACGGCGCACGGCTTCACGCTCAATTTTCAATTGAATCAAGCGTCTATCCAACTTATCCATGACTTCTGGCTTGCTGTCGATTTCCATCTTGATGCGGCTGGCCGCCTCATCAATCAAATCAATGGCTTTATCTGGCAAAAAGCGGTCGGTGATATAACGATGTGACAATTCCGCCGCCGCGACAATCGCCGGGTCAGTAATCTCTACGCCATGGTGCAATTCGTACTTCTCTTGCAAGCCGCGCAAAATGGCAATAGTGGCTTCTACTGAAGGTTCATCCACCAGCACTTTTTGGAAACGGCGTTCTAGCGCCGCATCTTTTTCGATGTATTTACGGTACTCATCCAAAGTGGTCGCGCCCACGCAATGCAGCTCACCGCGCGCCAAGGCAGGCTTGAGCATATTGCCAGCATCCATCGCACCTTCCGCTTTACCGGCGCCCACCATGGTATGAATTTCATCAATAAACACAATGGTTTGGCCTTCATCTTGTGCCAACTCTTTGAGCACGGATTTCAAGCGCTCTTCAAACTCGCCACGATATTTAGCACCCGCCAATAAAGCGGCCATGTCTAGGCTTAATACTTTTTTGTTTTTGAGGGTATCAGGGACTTCACCATCCACAATACGTTGCGCCAAGCCTTCAACAATGGCAGTTTTACCGACGCCTGGTTCACCAATCAACACGGGGTTATTTTTGGTGCGGCGGCCTAAAATTTGAATCGCACGGCGAATCTCATCATCGCGCCCAATCACTGGGTCTAGCTTACCCATGCGTGCACGCTCGGTTAAATCCATGGTGTATTTTTTCAGTGCTTCGCGTTGTCCTTCCGCTTCTTGGCTGTCCACATGGTGATCGCCACGTACCGTTTGCACCGCTGCTTCTAGTGCCGCTTTGGTCAGGCCATTAGATTTTAGTAGCTTACCCGTCTCGCCTTTGTCTTCGGCCAATGCTAATAAGAACATCTCACTGGCAATGTATGCATCATTGCGCTTTTGCGCGAGCTTGTCTGTCACATTCAGTAAGTTGTTTAAATCACGAGAGATAGCAATTTCGCCATTGGCTTCTGTGGCTTTAGGTAAATTACTAATGGATTGATTTAACGCTGCTTTTAGTGGATTGACTTGCGCACCAGCACGCGCCAATAGCGCGCCAGTACTGGCGTCATCTTGATTCAGCATGGCCAGCAATAAATGCTGTGCTTCTATGGTGGGATTATCGGCGCCCAGCGCAATGCTTTGTGCATCGGCCAAGGCCTGTTGGAATTTAGTGGTTAACTTATCGAAACGCATTATCGCCTCCTTAATCTTTGTCTGTTATTAAGGTGGGGCGGTTTTTGCATTTTTCAATACGATGTCAACAATGAAAGTAGGGTTAATCCAAACTGTTCGCCATTGCAGACTAAATAAGGTCGCTGCCGATGCACCAATAATACGGGGTAGTCTAATTTCTGGCTGCTGGTCAACCACGACTTAGGGGCTTGCCATGTCTTGCCCTCATCATCTGACTGCATGCCCCAGATGCTGTATTGGCCGTCTTTGATTTCACGCCATACTAGCCACACTTGTTTACCCACACTGACCACGGCCGGGTGTCCAGCTTGCTTGGTATTGTCGCCAAACTTTTTGGCTGGTGAAGACACCCAAGCAACACCATCCATGCGGCTGTAATACAAACCAGGATTCTTATCGTTACCATCAAAATAAGCCATGTGGTAACCCCACCAATCAGCGCCCTCACCACCGCTGGCCAATGCTGCCCCATGATGTGGGCAACCGTCGATTTTCCAACGTCCAAACGTTGCACGATGCGGCATAACCGTTTGTTTTTGTATAGGAATCTCTGCAATCATATGGTCGCGCTCGCTCCCCTCAAACACATGTCGCCATAAGGCAACCACCGTGCCATCGGGTTTGTGTGTGGTGGCAATGCGGCAGCATTCGCAACTGTTATCCGCTAACTTTTGTTCTACTTGGAAAGAGCTGCCTTTATCGGTAGATACTGCATAGTAAATGGCAGCGCCCTCATACGGTTTGTTCGCAGCCTTTGCCGCCAGTAAGTCGCGTTTATCTACCCATGTCACCGTGATACGGCCATTGGGTGCAACATGCAAGGCATCAAAACGATGTGTAATCTCAGCACGGTCTTGATGCACAATGATGGGCGCATCAAATTGCTTGCCTTGGCTGGTAGAACGCGCAAACCAGATATAGCCGGCATAGGGCGCTTTGAGTGATTCGGTCCAACTCAGATAGATAAACCCTTCTGGAGAAACCGCAATTTTAGGTCTTGCTTCACCATCCGCAGCGATTTTCATGGCAACCGGATTTACTTTCACCGCAGCAGCAAAAGTTTTACCTAAATCTGCACTTTTATCTACCCACACATAGCCGTTTTTAACACTTGCCCGCCATAGCTGGCCCTGTGGGTCTATGGTCACGTTAATGGCAAGGTGATTGGTTTGATATTGGGTATGGGCTTCATGCGCATTGGCGACATGGCAAAACACGGCCATAAACAGCGCCAATACTGGGATAAGGATTGATGTATACATGGTCAATATGGTAACGCATTTCATCTTCTTTTTTCAGAGAAATGTACGTTTTTAAATTGTGTAATTTTATCGATTGGTGGCCTAAAGTTTTATGTAAATTGCACCGTTAAGCTATCTATATCAAGTATCAAAAAAATGGACGTCAAGGCATTGCTAACTAGCAGCCTTGCAGTATGCAATCTAACGAGGCAATGTGAGCAGTGCAGCATTCAAAGAAAATTCACAAGATTCAAACCGACAAGGTCAAGCCGGTGGACGCTGAGGCGATACCACAGGATGGTCAGCCATTGGCTTGGCAATTGCTGGATGCCTTGCATGAAGTGGCGGTAATGACGCTCAGAGATGACGGCACGATTAATTACACCAACACATTTGCACGTAGAATTTTTAATCTTGACCAACCTGCGAGCAAGTCACGCAAGCGTCATCCAGCCACCAGCATGCTGGAGCATCTGCTGGAAAAGATTAAGGAACGGCAATCTGAATTCACGTTGCAATATGCCCTAGAACGGCAAGTGCGCACCCTCAAAGTCTATGTGATTGATCTGCTGAATCAGCAAGAGCACTTGCAATTGCTGTATATGTTCGATACTACTGGCCAAGTGCTATCTGAAATTAAGCTACGGCAAACTGAGCAATTGTTACAAACCGTGATTGATACCAGTCCGGATTACATTTGCATCAAAGATGGCAACAATCGCTGGCTTCGCGCCAATCAAAAGTTACTCAGCTTATTCCAAATACCCATGCAAGATTACGCGTATCAAACTAATTTTGATATTGCATCTGGCATTCACCCGGTATTTAAAACCGCGTTTGAGTACTCAGAAAAATCCGATGAAACGACTTGGCGAACACAAAAAGCGTATCGCAATGAGGAAATCATCTATTTACCGCAAGGCTCTGAAAAAACATTGGATGTGAGCAAGATTGCCACGTTTAACAGTGATGCCTCACGCCAGCATTTGGTGATGTACGCCCAGGATATCAGCGAACAGAAGTTTATTGAAAAACAATTGCACAACCGCAGCGCGATTCTGGATGCGCTGATTTCTTGCGACTGGTTATTACACTCTGCCGATTCTTGGCACTCAGTCGCTAAAACCGTATTGCAGCAATCTTGTCTGGCACTGCGCTTTACGCGCGCTGCTATCCTTAAAAATATACCATATGACGAGAGCACGGATACTTACTCCAAGCTACTGTATCAATGGTCTACCCCTGGATTTATGGTACCAGTGAACAACCTGGAAGCCATTAATTTTGACGATGCGCGCTTGGGCCGCTGGAAAGAGATTCTGCAAAAAGGCAATCCGGTCTTTAGCGAGATGAGCGATTTACCCAAAGCAGAGCGTCAACTACTGAAGCAACACGACAGCATCTGCATTGCGATTGTCCCGCTGTTTGTGGAGCATCAGTGGTGGGGCAATATCATCATTGAACGTTGTTACGATACAGACAAAACCAGCTCGCAAGAACTAGGCTCTCTAATGGCAATAGGCCGCTCGCTCAGCGTAGCCATTCAGCGCGAACACACTGGCCGTAGCTTAAATTTGGCTAAAATTGCGTTTGATAGTGCGAGCGAAGGCATTATGATTATTGACACCAACGGCAGCATCATTGGTATCAACAAAGGCTTTAGCGATATTACCGGCTATAGTGAAGAAGAGATTTTGGGTGCTACGCCGATTGTATTTCAGCAAGGCAAACACGATTTGTGGAAAAGCCTATCTAGTGAAGGCAAATGGTGCGGCGAAGTGATTAACCATCGCAAAAACGGTGAGGAATATCATGAGTGGCTGACGATTACTGTCGTCAAAAACCACGAGCACCAGATTACCAATTATGTGGGGGTATTTGCTGACGTCACCGAGGTGAAGCAGTCACAAAACAAACTTTACGAGTTGGTGAATCATGACCCACTCACCGGTTTGCCAAATCGGCGACTCATCAACGAGTTATTGGAACACGCCATTAAACGCGCAGAACGCGAGTCACGCCAAATTGCGTTGCTGTTTATTGATCTGGATCGCTTCAAAGCTATTAACGATAGTCTGGGGCATCCGGTAGGCGATCAGTTGTTATTTGAAGTATCGCGCAGAATCAAACAATCCATCCGCGAGAGTGATGTGGTCGGCCGTTTGGGTGGCGATGAGTTTATTGTCATGATGGATAACTTGCATGACATAGACGACGCTGCGCATAAAGCCAAGAGTATTCTCACCGCCCTGCAATCGGAGTTTTTGATTGATAATAAAGAGTTGTATATCAGCGCTAGCATTGGTATCTCGCTATATCCGGACGATGGCAAAGATGTGGACAGTGTGATTAAAGCGGCCGATATAGCCATGTATCAAGTCAAGAACATGGGCAAAAACAACTATTGCTATTACACCAAAAAACACAGTGCCGATGTACTGGAACGCTTTAATCTTGAGAATCAACTGCGGCGCGCATTAGAACGCCAACAGTTTGAGGTGTACTACCAACCGCAAGTCTCACTACAGACTGGGGAAATCATTGGCGCAGAAGCGCTGGTGCGTTGGAATCATCCGGAATATGGTCTTGTTTCACCGGCCAAATTTATCCCTTTGGCAGAAGAGACCGGCATTATTTTACAGATAGGCGAATGGGTACTGACACAAGCGGCTATGCGCGCAAAAGAGTGGATAGATGGCAGCAACTCGCTGAAGCGGATTGCTGTGAATGTGTCCGGCATTCAAATCATGCAAAGTAATTTTGCCGACACTGTCTACGGTGTGCTAATTCACTCTGACTGCGTGCCATCGATGTTAGAGTTAGAAATTACCGAAAGTACGGTCATGCAGAATACCGAGCATGTGATTAGCACTTTTGACCGCATTAAAAGTTTGGGCGTGCGCCTTGCTATTGATGACTTTGGCACCGGCTATTCTTCGCTCTCTAACCTTAAACGCCTACCCTTAGACAAGTTGAAGATTGACCGATCTTTTGTACGTGATTTACCCGATGATTTAGACGACGCGGCCATTGCCAGCGCTATTTATGCCATGGCCAACAGCCTTGGTTTTTCAGTGATTGCAGAAGGAGTAGAAACCGCAGAGCAAGTACAGTTTTTAAGAAAAATGGGATGTATTGAGGCACAGGGCTACCTCTATAGCAAACCCATTACAGCAGATGAATTTTCGCTATTGATTAATAAAAATAAAGAAGAAAAAGGAAGTTACCATGTCTACTAGTACTTGCACCATTGATGTGAATCAACTGCGAGTTGGATTGTACGTCCATCTGGATTTAGGATGGATGGATCACCCATTTACACTAAGCAACTTTAAATTACACAATGAAGAACAAATTCAAAAAATCAAAGGCATTGGTTTAAAAACGCTACGTTATGATCCAAAACGAAGTGATTGCCCACCGCTCCCTGTCAAATCCAATTTAAATCTGATCAAACCAGTACTGGCAGCGGAGCAAGCACTAGCGCATGCCGAAGAGTCTGCCACACTGGCAGAAGCAGCTGAGCCTGTGATTGACGCAAAGTTATTGCGGCACAAACAATTACACCATGCGATTGATGAAAGTGAGAAAAAGTTTGTCGTCGCCAGTGATACCATTAAAAATATTCAACGCAATATCCTGTCATCCTCCAAGCAGTGCCTGGAACAAGCGACACTACTCGTCAATGACATTGTGGAAAGCACACTGTGCGAAGGTGATATTGCTATTCATGCACTCAACGGTAACCGCTCTAGTGATGCGCATTATCAGCACGCGCTCAATGTCACGGTACTATCGATGATTCTGGCAAAATCAATTGAAATCTCCAGAGAAGATGCGCAACTGCTTGGGTTGGCCGCTATTCTTCACGACATCGGCAAGCTAGAAGTCAGCGATAAGATTTTATTGAAGAAAGACCCGCTCACCCACGGCGAGCATGCCCACTATCAATTGCATTCGGAATTTGGTGCGCGCATGGTCAAGTCCATAGGCCTCTCGCCCAGAATCTCCAAAATTGTACTGCAACATCATGAACTGGCTGATGGCTCTGGTTATCCTGCTGGGCTAAAGGCAGAACAAACGGATCCGCTGGCTAGGATCATTGTCTTGGCCAATAATTACGACAGCCTATGCAACCCTAAAAATATGTCTGGGGCTAAAACGCCTTATGAAGCGTTGGCCTATATGTTTGCACACCAACGCTCCAAGTTTGATGAAGATTTACTCAAACGCTTAATCAAATCTCTTGGTGTGTATCCGCCAGGCAGCATTGTCAAACTGTCTAATGAGCAATATGCAACGGTAGTCTCCGTTAACCCCAATTACCCGCTGAAACCTTATGTCAAAATACATTCAAGACAAGGCAAGGATGAAGAGGATGTAATTGTGGATTTACGTGAAGAAGTGAATATCAACATTACTGCTTGCTTAAAACATGCGCAAATCCCAGCCGAGGTATTGAAGCAAATCAATCCGCGTAAACGGGTCAGTTACTTTGTGGATCAAGCGCCAGAAACAGCGGCAGCTTAAACTCGCTTTACTATTTCTGGTACGAACAACAGGCTATCTTACTAACAAATAAGATAGCCTTTATTTATATGGCCTGACGTAGCCCAAGGTAGTTTGCCAGCATTGGAAAATAAGGCATGACGTAGCGCTCCATCAGCAACACCAGCAATAACGATAGCCCAAAAAACGGTAGCAATACACCCAAACTAAGCACTACCGCGATCATTGCCCAAGCAAAGCGTGCTGGACGTTGGCTATTGGGTGGCGCTCCCAACGTACGGAATAGCGAAGCGTTGGCTAAGCGCTTCCACCACAGCACCACTGCACTCACGGAGAGCAACACCAAGCCCAAAGCGGTGACCACACCTAGCAACTGATTGAACCACCCGAATAATTGGCCTTCGTGTATGGCGACACCCATGCCAATCACGCGGTCCAGCCATGGTCTGTCAGCAAAGTTTTTCCGTTCAATCATGTTACCGACGGTATCAAAACGGATATTCACACGCAAAGGTCTATTCTGCGCATCAGAACGCGCCGTCCAATCTGCAGATTTATTAGAGGGTGGTGCAACCAGCACTGGCGGCGCCAATTGCAATGGTGCTACCGTAGCCACCAGCTGATCCAACAGGCGATAATCCTGTGCATGGTGGTGCACATGCGACTGCATAGCATGTCCTTCATGTGCTGCATGTTCGCCTGCGGCTACGCCACCTACCGTCCAGTCTTGGGGCTGTATTTTGATGTTCCCCGTTTGGACATGCATCGTTTGTATTTGCCGGATTTCTTTTAACATGCCGCCCCAAGACTTGGTCCATGGCAGCCCGGAAATCAATAAAAACAAGGTGAAGAACGATATCCAAAATCCCACCACACCGTGCAGGTCACGCCAAAACACTCTGCTGCTCTTGCGCATGCGCGGATAGACCACACCCGCCAGACCCTGCCCTGCTTTGGGCCACCATAAATACAAGCCAGTGATGACCATGACAATTGCCCAAGAGGCAGCCAGCTCTACCAAGTAAGATCCGCGCGCGCCTAGCAATAAATTGCCATGCAGCTCGTGCACAATGCGCATCAGCTTGCTATCCTCGCGTGCAATATTGAGTATTTGCAAAGTCTGCGGATGCACATACACGCGTGAAATCACAGCCCCTTGCTTGACCAACACCCGTACTGCCGATTGCGGGTTGGCCTGCAATTCATAGGCATGCAACACAGCGCCCGGTACAGCTTCTAGTGCTGCCTGCACCTGCTGATGCGCAAGCGCAGCAGTCCCTGTCAGGACTAGATGCTCGTAAGGCGCATCCAGCGCAGCTTCTACCTGCGGCTTAAATAGATAGATGCCGCCAGTGACAGACAGCAACAACATAAAAGGGATGCAGAATAACCCTGCATAAAAATGCCAACGCCAAACAATTTGATGGGCCGGCCAGCAACGTAGCTTCATGATGTCATCCAATCTGCTGTGCTGCGTGCTAGTAATTAAACTTTACTTGCACATAACCGGTACGTTGCGGATATGGGTGAAAGATATACGCTTTGTAATTATTCAGATTGTCCACACCAACAGAAGCTGTCCAACGCTTATCGAACTTGTAATTGGCTTTCACATCCATGATAAAAAATTTGCTACCCCCGCCAAACACATCTGGGTTGCTATCGCTATTATCTAGATAAAAATATTGCCTGCCACTGTAGCGCGCCGCCAAACTATAGGAGATATTACTGCCTTGGTGGTAAGTAGCTACGCCTTTGATCATCGCCCTTGGGATGCGTAATGGCTTATTGCCTTCAAACTGCGGGTTGGCATCATTCTTCACAATCTCAGCATGGGTAAACGTAGCACTGCCCATTAAATCCAAGCCATGTACGCCTACGTCTTGCCACTCACTGGCAAGTTCCACGCCGTAAGTACGCACTTGGTCGATATTCTGAATAAAGGTACATCCCGCTGCCCCTGCCGTACACGTACCGGTGCCAAATGGAACCGGGTTACCGTTAGTCGTGGTTTGCGAGACGAGCGCATCATATTTATTCTCATGAAAGAAACTGGCACGCACTAGGCCAGTGGCAAACCTACGCTCTGCTGTCAGCTCACTGGAGATCACTTCTTCCGTCTTCAAATCCGGATTGTTTTGTACTAGCGCAGTACCAGTGGTAATTTGTTGATACAACTCACTGACCGTTGGAAAGCGAAATGCCTGACCAAATGCCGCTCTAAATCCCCACTCTGGCATCGGTTCAAAACTAATAGAAAGCTTGGGCGAGAATTTATTGTCAGTCTTATCGGCATAGCGACTAGTTTGCAAGCCAGTGCCAGTCGTCGTTTGATTACGTCCATCATTAGCTTCCCAATGCTCAAAACGTCCGCCAAACGTCACCGCCCATGCAGGATTCAATTGCCATTTATCTTGCGCATAAATCGCCTGCGTTTGGGTCTCACCACGCGAGCTTGCATTCAATGTCCCCTTGTTGCCAGTAGACCAATCCGCGGTGTTATTCGTATCACTGACCAGTTTATATAGGTCAACGTGGTAGCCCACATCAATCTCATGTTTGTCACCATTACCATCCGTAGGACGCAATGTGCCGCGCACATCCAGTACTGTCCAGCCAGTGCCACTTTGGTCAACCACTCGGCCGATTTTATTGATATAAGGATTACCCGCCGCAGTTGTGCCGGTAGAAGGCGCATTTGCACTGCTATTTTTATCTTTTTGATAATCGTAGTCAGACAGCGTCAGATTCCAGTCAAAAAATCCTTTGGTATTGCTTTTTAAATCAATGGCCTGCATTATATGAAAAGCTTCCACTTCCGCCGGACTGAATCCTGAAATATCGTAACGCTGCCCATTAACACTGACACGCCCGTTATACACCGGGTTGCCCGCAGCATCTTTAATATAGCTGTCCACATCGGTGCGGCTATCCAAATCCCACAGTCCCAACGTATAGGTCGCACGTACGGTCGGGCTAATATCGTATGCTGCCTTTA
>Ga0208758_100296_pt1 | contig 18388 bp, 15 predicted proteins | sample LakWasM116_HOW13_2_FD_183930 | JGI IMG/M metagenome (GOLD analysis project Ga0208758, IMG submission 183930) | Freshwater sediment methanotrophic microbial communities from Lake Washington under simulated oxygen tension - Sediment Metagenome... | ecosystem: Environmental > Aquatic > Freshwater >...
CTGCACCCGGCTGCTCTCGTACGAACCGGGGAAAGCGCTGCGCTATCTCGACGAGCTCAAACGCGAGATCGCCGTGCAGGGCGAGCGTCTCGGGCCGGCCCAGCGGGTCAGGCGCCTGCAAGTGGGCGGCGGCACGCCCACCTGTCTCAGCAATTTGCAGCTGTCCGAGCTGCTTGCTTGCCTTCGCAACCACTTCGACTTTGCGCCGGATTCGCTGGGCGATTACTGCATCGAAGCCGATCCGCGCACCGTGACGCCGGCCCGCGTGGGCATGCTGCGGCGCCAGGGCTTCAACCAGCTCGCCCTGAGCGTGCCGGACTTCGACCTCGCGGTGCAGCGCGCGATTAACCGCATACAGACGCAAGCCGACACCAGCGCGCTGGTCAGGGCGGCGCGCGAGCAGGGCTACCGTTCGGTCAGCATCGATCTGATCTGTGGCCTGCCGCTGCAAACGCTTTCCACCATCGCTTACACCCTGAAGCGGGTCATCGACACAGCCCCGGACAGTATTGCGCTGCGCAACTTCGAGCATCAGCCGCAGCTGTTCAAGTCACAGCGCCTGATCCGTGCCGCCGAACTGCCGAGCCCAGAGCGCAAGCGCGAGATGCTGGACCTGTGCCGCGCGCTGCTGACCAACGCAGGCTACCGCGCGACCGCCAACGACCACTTCACGCGGACCCACTGAGGACTCCCATGGACAAAGCCAAATTCACCCCGCAGACCTTCCTCGCGCGCCTGCCGCTGTTTAACGCCATGTCGGATACGGAACTCGATGCCATCGCCGACGGCACCAGCGAGCATCATGTCGACAAGGGTGGCGTGATCTTCCAGCGCGGCGACGCCTGCCGCGGCTTTCACCTGCTGATCTACGGCCAGGTCAAGCTGGCCGCCGGCATCGCCAACGGGGCCGAGAAAATTATTGAGATCATCGGCCCTGGCAACAGCTTCGGCGAAGCCTTGATGTTCATGGAAAAGCCCTACATCGTCTCCGCCACCGCCCTGGCCGATTCACTGCTGCTCCATGTGAAAAAGGAAGCCGTGTTCGCCGGCATCGACCGCGACCCCGCCTTTGCACGCAAGATGCTGGCCGGACTCAGCCGCCGCATGCATGGCCTGATCTGCGACATGGAATCCTACGCCTTGCAGTCCGGAACCCAGCGCGTGATCGGTTTCCTGCTGCAGGATGAACAGAACGGGGAGGGCCAGTGCTTCACCCTGCCGGTGAGCAAGGGCGTGATGGCATCGCGCCTGAACCTGACGCCCGAGCACTTGTCGCGCATCCTGTCGGATCTGTGCGCCCACGGTTTGATGAGCGTACAGGGCCGCAAGGTCACCATACTTTCCAAGGAAAGCCTGCGCCAGTACGCGGGATAAGAACAGATGGAAGACATCGAGAAATTTGTACGCGGCTACAGCCGCTTTCAAGAACAGTATTTCGGCGAAGAGCCGGGCGTCTACGATGCCCTGCGCGGCGGCCAGAAGCCGACTACCTTGCTGATCGGCTGCTGCGACTCGCGGGTCGATCCCATGCTGCTTACCGGCAGCGGGCCGGGCGACATGTTCGTGGTCAGGAATATCGCCAACCTGGTGCCGCGCTGCACCCCGGACGCGCCGCCGGGGGTCAGCTCGGCGATCGAGTTCGCCATCTGCGATCTCGAAGTGGCGCGTGTCATCGTGCTCGGCCATGCCCGCTGCGGCGGCATCCGTGCCCTGATGTCGCCCAAAAAGGAAGCGCGCGAGACCGATTTCGTGGAGCGCTGGATGCGCATCGCCACCCCGGTGCGCGACCGGGTGATGCGCGAACTGGCGCACCGCACCTCGGAAGAACGGCACACGGCCTGCGAGCAGGCCAGCATCCTGCAGTCGCTCGACAACCTGATGACCTATCCCTGGTTAAAGCGCCGGGTGGAGCAGGGCAAACTGGTGCTGCACGGATGGTACTTCAATATCGATACCGGTTCGCTGTCGGCCTATTCGGCGCGCCAGGAGCGCTTCCTGCCGATGGTGTGTCCGCTCGACCAGCGGGGAAAGCTGCCGACAGATCCTTAGCGAGTGTCCGTGTATGATAACTTGTCATTTTTAGTTTCAAGGCGCGAGGCGCCGATGAGGTAAAGCACGCATGTCACTTTCCACTACCGGTCCGTCCGGCGCCTCCTTCGATGCCGTAACGACGCTGGCGTCGCTGTTCACCTGGCGCATCGGGCAGACGCCTGACAGTACCGCCTACCTGGGGTATGACGTGGTCGCGGCCGCATGGCAACCCGTGTCCTGGCGTGCCATGGGAGAAAACACTGCGCGGTTCAGGCGAGCACTGAACCAGCTGGGCCTGGAACGCGGCGCTCGGGTCGCGTTGCTGCTGCCCAACGGAATTGATGCAGTCTGCATTGACCAGGCCGCGCTGGCGCTCGCCTGCGTGCCGGTGCCGATGCACGCACTCGACAACCCCGGCAGCATTGCCTACATCCTGGCCGACAGCGATGCCGCCGTCCTGTTCATTCAGACTTTGGCGCAATGGCAGGCCATCGCCGACACCGGCATGGCTCTGCCGGCGTTGCGTCACGTGATCCTGGCGGAGCCTGGCCCAGCCAATGCCCGCTCCGACGCCCGCGTACTCACGCTGGTGGAATGGCTCGCGGCCGGCGCGTCCGCGGATGAAGGTGTGAATCCACCTGGTCCGGACGAGCTCGCAGCCCTGGTCTACACCTCGGGCACAACCGGCAAGCCCAAGGGTGTCATGCTCAGCCACGACAATGTGCTGTCCAACGTGAAGGCGACCCTGCAGCGCGTCGCGCCGGTACCGGAGGATGTGTTTCTGTCCTTCCTGCCGCTCTCGCACACATTTGAGCGCACGGCGGGCTACTACCTGCCCATCGCGGCGGGCTGCTGCGTGGCCCACGCACGTTCGGTGGCCCAGCTGGCCGAGGACATGAAAACCGTGCGGCCCACCATCCTGATTTCGGTACCGCGCATCTATGAACGGGTCTACAGCGTCATCCAGGGCAAGCTGGCGACGTCGCCAAGCAGGGCGCGCTTGTTTGCCGCAGCGCAGGACGTCGGCTGGCGCCGCTTCAGCCGGGCCCAGGGCTTGCCTGCGACCGGTTCCATGCCGGCGGTGCTCGATGCGCTGCTGTGGCCGCTGCTGGACAAGCTGGTCGCCTCCACCCTGCGCGAGCAGTTCGGCGGCCGCCTGCGGGTGGCGGTCAGCGGCGGCGCGGCCCTGTCGCAAGCCATCGCGCATTGCTTCCTGGGGCTGGGCATCAACATCCTGCAAGGCTACGGCATGACCGAGACCTCGCCCGTGGTCGCCGCCAACGGCCTGGACGATAATGATCCCGCCACCATCGGCCGCGCCTTGCCCGGCGTGGAAGTACGCATCGGCGAGAACCGCGAACTGCAGGTGCGTGGACGCAATGTGATGCGCGGCTACTGGAAGCGCGAGGCTGACACCGCGGCTGCCTTTACGGAAGGCTGGCTGCGCACCGGCGACCAGGCCGAGATCGTCGACGGCCGCATCCGCATCCTGGGCCGCATCAAGGAAATCATCGTCACCTCCACCGGCGAAAAGATCGCGCCGGCCGACCTGGAACTGGCGATCACCAGCGACGCGCTGTTCGAACAGGCCTACGCGCTGGGCGACAACAAGCCCTTCATTGCCTGCGCCGTGGTGCTGAGCCGGGAAGGTTGGGCCGCCCTGGCCGCCAGCCTGGGCATCGATGCGCAGGATGCAGCAAACCTGCGCGCGGCGCCGGTACTCGCCGCCGTGCTGCAGCGTGTGCGCAGCCTGACCGCCGCGTTTCCCCACTACGCCCAGCCAAAGGCGGTTATCCTGTCGCTACAGCCCTGGACCAGCGAAAACAGCTTGTTGACGCCGACCTTGAAGCTCAAGCGCATGAACCTGGCAAATCATTTCGCGGACGACATCGAACGCACCTACCGCCGCTAGCCGATGAGGGATATATGGACGTGTTTGCAGACTTTCTAAACCAGATCGCCGACCCCGCCCAGCGTGCCAGAACCCAAGAAGTACTGTCCTGGACCGCCCGGACCTATCCCCAGCTTGAGCGCAAAATCGCCTGGAAGCAGCCGATGTTCACCGATCACGGCACGTTCATCATCGGTTTCAGCGTCGCCAAACATCATCTGGCCGTTGCCCCTGAACGCGCTGGCATCGTGCATTTTTCCGAGCAGATCATGCAGGCGGGATACGACCATACCCAGCAATTGCTGCGTATCCGTTGGGAGCTGCCGGTCGATTACGGCTTGCTGAGCCGTATGATCGCATTCAACATCGCAGACAAGAAGGACTGCGGCACTTTCTGGCGCAAGGCGTCGGGGCAAGCCAGCGCAGCCGTCTGATGGCACAGGGAAAGGAACGCAAGCGCGACGGCTGGATGAACTTCGCCGAACCCATGGACGGCGTCGAACGCTTCGAAGCCTGGTTCGCGGGCAAGGCCTACGCCATGCACCGTCACGATACCTATGCGATCGGCCGTACCCTGTCCGGCGTGCAAAACTTCAACTATCGTCGCGGCCAGCGCAACAGCTTGCCCGGCAACACGATGGTCTTGCACCCGGATGAACCCCATGACGGCCAGGCCGGCACCGACGAAGGCTTCAACTACCGCATGATCTACGTGGAACCGGCGCTGCTGCAAAACGTGCTCGGCGGGCGCGCGCTGCCTTTCCTGGAAGGCGGCATCTCCACCGATCCGCGCCTGGCCGCGGCAACCTCGGCCTTGCTTCAGCGGGTGGGCGAGCGGCTGGAACCGCTGGAGCAAAGCGACGCGCTGGCTGACGTGGCCCATGCGCTAGCCGCAGTGGCCGGCAGGCCGGTGCGGCGCGCAGGCGGCGACTTCCTGGCCGCAAGGCGCGCGCGCGATTACCTGCACGCGCACCAGTCGCAGTCCGTGACCTTGCCCGAGCTGGAAGCGATGACCGGGCGCGACCGCTGGAGCTTGTCGCGCGACTTCCGTACTTTTTACGGCACCAGTCCCTACCGCTACCTGACCATGCGGCGGCTGGATACCGTGCGCCATCTGCTGCTGGCCGGGAGCAGCCTGGCGGCAGCCGCCGTGCAGGCGGGCTTCGCCGATCAAAGCCACATGACGAGGCACTTCCTGAAGACATTCGGGCAAACCCCGGCGCGCTGGCTGCAATGCGTGGGCGGCGTCAGGCGCGGCTGAAAAACACGCACAAACGTTCAATACGTGCGCCGGCGGCGGGTTTATGCTGGCAGCACTTACATTGAACGGAGAAAACCCATGCCTGTATCGCCTCACTCAACTTCCACGCCGGCCGGACGCGGACAGTGCCTGAGCATCGACCTGCTTGGCAAGATCGCGCAGATCGACGGCCACTGGCAGCAGCGCGTCGTCGCCGAGATGAACGATTACCAGTTCAAGGTGGTCAAGGTGAGCGGTGAATTCGACTGGCACCGCCATGCCGACACCGACGAAACCTTCATTGTGCTGGAAGGCGAATTGCGCATCGCCCTGCGCGGCGGGGCGGACGGCGACAGCACGATCGTGCTCGGTCCCGGTCAGATGGCGGTCGTGCCGCGCGGGATGGAGCACAAACCGTCGGCCCCGGTGGAAGCAAGGATGCTGGTGGTCGAGCCGCGCGGGGTGGTCAATACCGGCGATGGCCCGGCCGGCGCGCGCACCGTCCAGAACGACCAGTGGATCTAGCGTGGGCGCGGGGGCAGGGAAGGGACGCTTTGTTGTATCGCAACAACCCGGCCCCGCCGCCGATACGATTTTGCAGATACGCATCAAATCGAGAAAACATTTGATCTGGGAAACTCATCGGATCGCGCGCGCGCCTGTCCGGGCCGCGTGCGTCCAATCCACTGCCGGAGGATTCCATGTCCGCTCTCGTTCTCAAGTATCTTCCCCTCCTTGCCGGGCTCTCGGCCCTCCTGCTCACTTGCTGGAAAATCTGGACCGATCGGGCCCGGCAGCGCGAGCACCTGGCCTTTATCCGGACCGAGAGGGCGATCCGCGAGAATCATGAGCGCAACGAAACGCTCAAGCGCGAGCTGTTCGAGCAATGCCACGCGACAGCCGCGGCGGCGGACCGGGAAATGTGGCAGCGCCGCTGGGAGCATTTTGAGACGGCCGAGCGGGAAAAGCGCGAAACTTTCGAAGCGGTCGAGCGCAGTCTGCGCGCTCATTTCATTTCTGCGCAGGAAAATGCCCGGGTCACCGGCGAAGCGCGCATCAAGCAGGACATCGAAGCCTGCCTCAAGCTGGAGAAATGGCGCGAAGAGACCTGGCAGCGCAACCTGGCCCGTCTCGAGCATGCCAGCAAATATCTTTCAGGCACCACCTCGGGACTGATGTCCCTGATTGACGAGGGGCCGGTCTTTAATGACGCCCGCATGATTCAGGAAACGGCGCGGGTGCTGGATGTCTTCGGCGACTTCCAATCCTCAGTCGGCCATTTTGCGATGCCGGTGGAAATGGCCTTGCTGTCGAAGCAGCTCATTGCTCACATCACCCGCATTTTTCTGACCCTTAGCCCGCTGCAGAGCGTGCGCCGCGACGAGGAGCGGCATGCCGCCCTGTTTGCGATGCGCGGCGAGCTCGAGAGAATGTCCGATGCCTTCCTGCGCCGCTGCGCCGACTTCGAGCGCGATCCAGGTGCCTTCTTGCAGGCGTAAGCAAGCGTGTGCACCATGGCCTCTCAAAATCTGGTACTTGTCCTGAGGGTAAGCACATCGTACACTGAGCCATTGTGACCGGCCGCTTTCGGCCAAAGAAGCGGTCAGTCACCGGCGGATTGAGTGGGAGTGACCGAAATATGAAGTGGAATACAAAAAAGGGAACGTACGTCAACTACTACTTCGGTGATAGGTACGGTATGAGGACGCGTTACCTTACCGACATAGCTCGCTTTACAGGTAGATGATGGAACTCGCCAAACTTTTGACGCTATTGCCACCCCCAGCGACGCCAATAAATGTTCCTTCTGCTAGGGATTGGAACAGTGTCGAGACCTACCTCGGTGTGTGTTTGCCGACCGATTACAAGGATTTCGTGGAGATTTATGGCACGGGAAAAATAGACAACTTCATTATTATATTCAATCCTATCTCTGGGAATGAGCAGCTAGATATTTTGAGGCAGCTTGCTATTCAAAAAGATGTCTTGATAGAATTAAAATTATTTGGTGAAAATATTCCCTATGATATTTTTCCTGCGCCGGGTGGTATTTTGCCATTGGGGCGAACGGATAATGGCGATATTCTGTATTGGAAAACCAATGTGAACCTGAGCTGGAGCATCGTTTTGAATGAGGCCCGCGGACCAGTTTGGGAATGTTTTAACGTCAGCTTTTTGGAGTTTTTAGTTGGCTTTTTGGCGGGAAAAATACTGTGCAAGGCTTTTCCTGACGACGTGCCGAGTCAGTATCCTCGATTTTCTGTCGCTTCTTAGGTTTCGTAATCTTGTTGGGCAGCGCTTTCGATCTGGCATTGGTCATTGTCAAGCTAGTCGTGCCATCGGACTGACGACGCGCTCGGCACCAGACAGGAACGTGTAGCGCAGAATACCCAACTGAACAATAAGGATATACGAGATGACTATTGGCATACGACAGGGTAGCGTCACGACTGAAATTGGACCAAGTGGAATTTTGCATTCCCTAATGTCGACAGTGGCAGTGCATTTAGAGGATGGAAGTTGGGGCACACGGTACCCCTTGCTGATGGATAAGCTCTACCAGGGAAGCATATCGAATGTGGATGTCGACGCTGCTATGGCAGAAGCAGTTGCAATCAAAAACGGCTTGAAGAAGTTAGGAAGCGAGAATGTTGTGTGGGATATTGAAGATTTAGCCCTATCGCCGCCTTCGGGCAGCGCTAGTGGCCCACACGTGAAGTCAATGGCAGATTATTTTGTAACCACTACCGGACGCAATCTGTTGGATGAAATTATCGACAACTTAGAGTCGCTGAAAGAATTCGGTGGGACACTCGAGATCATTTCATATGATCGTGTGCCGCTTTTCTAAGCACTGAATCACGCTGACTGCAGAAGGGCTACTTTGGGGAGATAGTTGCCCGACGTCAAAGGTCCCCCCAGTCAGCACATCCAGACACCTCCCCAACGAAAACCCAAGTACTGGCGCGGCCACACGCTCAGCTCGACCGGACCGGTTTCGGTCCCAAGTCCCACCCTATTCGCACCGGTCTCTTCGAGATCTCGAAAAGAACCAGTTTTGCCGCGGCGGCATGGGTATACCCGATCGAACTGATTCCCGCGTCATTGAGGGATCCTGCCCTGAAGCACGGGCACCGGTACACTCAACTGGCGACTGGCCGCTCCCGGCGCCAAAAGCGGCCAGTGGCGCACGGGATATGGAAATGAATTAAAGGAACGAATTTGCACAAATCTCATTTGATAGGCTCAACTGGGGTTGTCGGTGAACCCAGCGTTTTGGTTAATCCTCCCGCGCCCAAAGGTTCGCGGGCCGAAGGCGACGGTTTTGTTCACTACATCGAGGACGGCTCCGTCGACATTACACACCTACGGTTTTGGTTTTCAGAAGAACCACTGGACGGCGTTTTGGCGCTCGATTTTGAGGTCTTGGTGCCCGTCGTTTCGTGGTTAAAGGGCGAAAAACTGACTCTAGACACCCAAAAAATAGTTGGCCTAATTTCGATGGTGTTCTTTCAAGAATTTACTGGGGATGCGTACAAAAAGCACGTTAGGCTACTTTCCTTTCGGAAGGTTGGAACGTCTGAAATTTCGGCAGTCCCGTATCCTCAACTGCCCATTTCTAAGCACGATATTGCAAGTTATCAGTCCCTTTGACAGCCCAGTTCGTGGACCAAGGAGTTGACTTTCGACGCAAAGACCAATGACCGGTTTGGGGCGATAGCGGACGTACAGGTCCGTAGTTCGGCAGCAAAGATGGTGGCTTTCGCCTCCCGGCGGCGTTCTGTCGAAACGTTTTGTCAGACGCACGTACTCTTAATCACGACAGCCGCAAGATGCTCCCGTCGCGGCTGAACGCCAGAAATCGTTCCAGCTGCCCCGTGTGAATGTAAGTCACCATCATGTTCAGCGGCGCTTCCGCCTTGGAGGAGGGGGGTGGTTTGCCGCCGTGTCCGGACATGGTGCTGACGAACACCAAGTCCCAGTCGGCCCCGATATACCGCGATTCCTCGACCAGGGCCGCAAAACTCGCCACTTCGTCGACGGTTTTATCCACGCACATCACGGGCTTAAGGCTGCCGCCCTGGCCCTGTGCGTAGCGCGCCTTTTCCACCTCTCCCGCATCGTCAGGCAGTTCGGCCTTGGCAAAGGCAAACAGCAGGCGCTGCGGCTGGGGCTGGGAGCGGGCAGCGCCTAGCAAATCTTCAAAACAGGTGATATTCACAGCATTCCTCGTGCAAGTTCGATGACACAGGTATACCTGATCCATCCGGCCTTCCCTATACGCCGAAAGGTCTAGAAGGCCTACTCCTTGTCGCTGCTGCGAATCGACTTCTTGACAATATCCTCAGCTTGCCGGCCTGCGTAGACTTTGCCCTCATCGGGTAGCGCTGCGTCGATGCGCCGCCCTCCATCTCGCGGAGGCAGCATGAGTCATTTTCTGGATCGTCTGAAGTTCTTCAACCGCCCCAAGGAGACCTTCTCCGACGGCCATGGTGCCTTGGTCCATGAGGACCGCACCTGGGAAAATGCCTACCGCCAGCGTTGGCAGCACGACAAGATCGTACGCTCGACCCACGGCGTCAACTGCACCGGTTCCTGCAGCTGGAAGGTGTATGTCAAGAATGGCCTGATCACCTGGGAGACCCAGCAGACCGACTATCCGCGCACCCGTCCCGACCTGCCCAACCACGAACCACGCGGCTGCCCGCGCGGCGCCAGCTATTCCTGGTACGTGTATTCGGCCCAGCGCGTCAAATACCCCATGGTGCGCGGCCGCCTGATGGAGATGTGGCGCGAGGCACGCCTGACCATGGACCCGGTCACGGCCTGGGCCCACATCAGCCAGGATCCGGTACGCGCCAAATCGTATAAATCGATTCGCGGCCTGGGCGGTTTTGTGCGCGCCAAGTGGGATGATGTGAACGAGATCATCGCCGCCGCAAACGCCTTTACGATCAAAAAATACGGCCCCGACCGCATCATTGGCTTTTCCCCGATTCCGGCCATGTCGATGGTGAGCTACGCGGCCGGTACCCGCTACCTGTCGCTGATCGGCGGCGTTGCCCTGAGCTTCTACGACTGGTATTGCGACTTGCCGCCGGCCAGCCCGCAAGTCTGGGGCGAACAGACCGACGTGCCCGAGTCGGCCGACTGGTACAACTCGACCTTTTTGATGGTGTGGGGATCCAACGTGCCTATGACGCGCACGCCGGACGCGCACTTCTATACGGAGGTGCGCTACAAGGGCACCAAGACGGTGGCTATCTCGTCAGACTTCGGCGAGATGGCGAAGTTCGGCGATATCTGGCTCGCACCGAAGCAGGGGACCGACGCCGCCCTGGCCATGGCCATGGGCCACGTGGTGCTGAAGGAATTCCACCTGAACGGGCAATCCGCCTACTTCCGCGGCTATGCCAAGCAGTACACCGACTTTCCGATGCTGGTCCTGCTCAAGGAAAAGAACGGCACTCTGGTACCGGACTACTTCCTGCGCGCTTCGCACTTGGCCAACAACCTGGACGAAACCAATAACCCCGACTGGAAAACCCTGGTCATCGACGAGGCGACCGGCACCATTGCCGCGCCCGCCGGTTCGATCGGCTTTCGCTGGGGCGAATCGGGCAAGTGGAACCTGGAACAGAAAGAGGGCACTAGCGGCAAGCCGATCGATCCGCTATTGTCGCTGATCGACAGCTGTGATGCGGTGGAGGAGGTGGGCTTTGCCTATTTCGGCGGCAAGGATGCCGACGACATGCTGATGCGCCGCGTTCCCGTCAAGAAGCTGCTGCTGGCCGACGGCAGCACGGCCACCGTGGCGACGGTATTCGACCTGAGCCTGGCTAATTACGGCATCGACCGCGGCCTGGGCGGCGCCAATGTGGCCGCCTCCTACGAGGACGATGTGCCCTACACGCCGGCCTGGCAGGTCAAGCATACCGGCGTCAAGGCGGCCGACGTGATTACCGTCGCGCGCCAGTTCGCCCAGAACGCCGACCAGACGCGCGGCAAGAGCATGGTGATCGTGGGCGCCGCGCTGAACCACTGGTATCACATGGACATGACTTACCGGGGCATCATCAATCTGTTGATGATGTGCGGTTGCGTGGGCCAGTCGGGCGGCGGCTGGGCGCACTATGTGGGGCAGGAAAAGCTGCGTCCCCAGACCGGGTGGACCCCGTTGGCCTTCGCCCAGGACTGGAACCGTCCGATGCGCCAGATGAACGGCACCAGCTTCTTCTATGCCCACACCAGCCAGTGGCGCCATGAAAAGCTGCACACCGAAGAAATTGCCTCGCCCTCGGCCGATGCCGGCGTCGCGCCCATGGCCCTGATCGACTACAACGCTAAGGCCGAACGCATGGGCTGGCTGCCATCCGCTCCTCAACTGCAGACCAATCCGCTTGAGGTGACGCGCGCCGCCAAGGCCGCCGGCCTGGCTCCCGCCGAGTACGCGGTGCAGCAGATCAAGGATGGCAAGCTGCAGTTCTCCTGCGACGATCCGGATAATCCCGACAATTTCCCGCGCAATATGTTCGTCTGGCGCTCGAATATCCTGGGCAGCTCGGGCAAGGGCCATGAGTACTTCCTCAAGTACTTGCTGGGAACCCAGAATGCCTTGATGAGCAATGAAGAGGGCTGCGTCAAGCCGCTCGACGTCAAGGTGCGGCCCGCAGCGGAAGGCAAGCTGGACCTCGTGGTGGTGCTGGACTTCCGCATGTCCACCACCTGCCTGTACGGCGATATCGTCTTGCCGACCGCGACCTGGTACGAAAAGGACGACCTCAACACGTCCGACATGCACCCCTTCATTCACCCGCTGTCCGAAGCCGTGCAGCCGCTGTGGCAGTCCAAGTCCGACTGGGAGATCTACAAGGGCATCGCGGAAAAGTTCACCGAAATCGGCGGCGCCTACCTGGGCACCCAGACCGACCTGGTGCTCACGCCCCTGATGCACGACACGCCGGGCGAACTGGGCCAGCCTTTCGATCCCAAGGATTGGCGCGCCGGCGAGTGCGAGCCGATTCCCGGCAAAACCATGCCGAACATGACGGTTGTCGAGCGCAACTACAAAGAAGTCTACAAAAAATTCACCTCGATCGGGCCGTTGCTGGAGTCGCTCGGCAACGGTGGCAAGGGCATCGGTTGGAAGACCGGGCACGAAGTCGATGTCCTGCGCGGAATCAACCGCACTGTACAGGAGGAAGGCGTGTCCAAGGGCCAGCCGCGCCTGGACACGGCAATCGATGCCGCTGAAATGATCCTGTCGCTGGCGCCGGAAACCAATGGCCACGTAGCGGTCAAGGCCTGGGCGGCACTATCCAAGATGACCGGACGCGACCATACCCACCTGGCCCTGCCGCGCGAGCACGACACGATCCGCTTCCGCGACGTGCAGGCCCAGCCGCGCAAGATCATTTCCTCGCCCACCTGGTCGGGCCTGGAGTCGGAAGAAGTCAGCTACAACGCCGGCTATACCAACGTGCATGAACTGATTCCTTGGCGCACCCTGACCGGCCGCCAGCAGTTCTACCAGGATCACCTGTGGATGCGTGATTTTGGCGAGGGCCTGTGCGTGTACAAGCCGGCCATCGATACCAAGACCACGGCGGCCATGCTGGGCGCCAAGCCGAACGGCAACAAGGAAATCGCGCTGAACTTCATTACGCCGCACCAGAAATGGGGGATTCACTCCACGTATTCGGACAACCTGCGCATGCTGACTTTGTCGCGCGGCGGTCCCCACGTGTGGATTTCAGAGGATGACGCCAAGCTGGCCGGCATTGTCGACAACGACTGGATCGAAGTGTTCAACGTCAACGGGACCCTGACGGCGCGGGCGGTGGTAAGCCAGCGCGTACCGGCCGGCATGACCATGATGTACCACGCCCAGGAAAAAATCATCAACACCCCGGGTGCGGAAATGTCGGGCAAGCGCGGCGGCATCCATAACTCGGTGACCCGCACGGTGACCAAGCCGACCCATATGATCGGCGGCTACGCGCAGCTGTCGTGGGGCTTCAACTATTACGGCACGGTCGGCTCGAACCGCGATGAGTTTGTCCTGGTGCGCAAGATGAACAAGGTTGAATGGCTGGAAGGGCCCCTGGTAGAAACACAGATCGGAGCAAACGTATGAAAATCAGAGCCCAAATCGGCATGGTGCTGAACCTGGACAAGTGCATCGGCTGCCATACCTGCTCGGTGACGTGCAAGAACGTCTGGACCAGCCGCGACGGCGTCGAGTACGCCTGGTTCAATAACGTGGAAACCAAGCCCGGCATCGGCTATCCCAAGCAATGGGAAAACCAGGACAAGTGGAATGGCGGTTGGAAACGCACCGCGTCCGGCAAGATCGAGCCGCGCCAGGGCGGCCGCCTGAAAATCCTGGCGAATATCTTCGCCAACCCGAACTTGCCGGCGATTGATGAATACTACGAGCCCTTCACCTACGACTACGAGCGCCTGCAGAACGCGCCCCTGGTGGAGACGCCACCCACGGCGCGCCCGGTGTCCGTCCTGACGGGCAAGAAAATGGACAAGATCGAATGGGGACCGAACTGGGAAGACGACCTGGGCGGCGAATTTGCCGCGCGCAGCAAGGACAAGCTATTCGACAATATGCAGAAGGAAATGTACGGCACCTTCGAAAACACCTTCATGATGTACCTGCCGCGCCTGTGCGAGCATTGCCTGAACCCGACCTGCGTGGCGTCCTGCCCGTCCGGGTCGGTCTACAAGCGCGAAGACGACGGCATCGTGCTGATCGACCAGGACAAGTGCCGCGGCTGGCGCATGTGTATCTCCGGCTGCCCCTACAAAAAGATCTATTACAACTGGTCGTCCGGCAAGGCCGAAAAATGCACCTTTTGCTATCCACGCATCGAAGCCGGCCAGCCGACGGTATGTTCGGAAACCTGCGTCGGACGCATCCGCTACCTGGGTGTGCTGCTGTATGACGCCGACCAGATCGAGGCGGCGGCCTCGGTGGCGGACGAGCGCGACCTGTACCAGTCGCAGCTGAACCTGTTCCTGGACCCGCACGATCCGAAAGTGATCGAAGAAGCGCGGCGCCAGGGCATTCCCGATTCCTGGCTGGAGTCGGCCAGGCGTTCGCCGGTGTACAAGATGGCGGTCGAGTGGAAGCTGGCTTTCCCGCTGCATCCGGAATACCGCACCTTGCCGATGGTATGGTACATCCCGCCGCTGTCGCCGATCCAGGCCGCGGCCGAGTCCGGCAAGATGGGCATGAACGGCATCCTGCCAGACACCGGCAGCCTGCGCATTCCCGTGCAATACCTGGCCAATCTGCTGACCGCGGGCGACCAGCCGCCCATCATCCGCGCCCTGGACCGCATGCTGGCCATGCGCGCCTATATGCGCAGCAAGAGCGTGGAGGGGGTGGAGAACACCGCGGTGCTGGAGCAGGTCGGCCTGACCCGGGCCGAAGTGGAAGACATGTACCACATCCTGGCGATCGCCAATTACGAAGACCGCTTCGTGATCCCCAGCAGCCACAAGGAGATGGCGGAGGACAGCTTCAACGAGAAAGGTTCCTGCGGCTTCAGCTTCGGTAACGGCTGTTCGGACGGCCTTACCGATACCAGCCTGTTCGGCAAGAAGAAGTCCGGTTCGACCCATTTCGTGTCGATGCCGAAATCGCGCAAAAAGCCAGAAGCTGAACAAACCATCCAGGAGGCATAATGACTGCACGACACTACCAGGTGCTGTCCGCACTGCTGCTATACCCGGAACCGGAGCTGGTGGCCGCCTTGCCGGCCCTGGCCGGCGCCATGGCCGCCACACCCTCGCTGCACGCGCCCTTGCTGCCCCTGTTCGACTACCTGAGCCGCGGCAAGCTGATCGACCTGCAGCAGCAGTATGTGGCGACCTTCGACCGCAATCCCTCCCATTCCCTGCATTTGTTCGAGCACATCCATGGCGAGTCGCGCGACCGCGGCCAGGCCATGGTCGACCTGATGGAAGAATACAAGCGGCACGGCCTGCAGATGACGGGCGACGATCTGCCCGACTACGTGCCGCTGTTCCTGGAATTTTTGTCCGAGCAGACGCCGGAGGAGGCTGCGCGCCTGCTCTCTGACGCGGTGCACGTGCTGGCCCACATCGGCGCCAAGCTGGCCGCTGCCGGCAGTCCTTACGCCCCGGTGTTCCAGGTGCTGGAGAAGCTCAGTCCTGTGGCGGCCGAAGCGCTGACCGAGCCGCCGATCCGCGACATGGATGAGGCGCTGGAAACCTTCGGTCCTGGCGTGGACGGGGTCGAGCCGCTGCTCAAGACGGGCGCCATGCCCGGCACTCACACGATCAATTTCTATCCCAAGGCCCGCGTGGCTGCGGCTGCCTAGGAGCGCACATGGACTACCTGCATACCTTTCTGTTTGGGATTTATCCCTACATCGCCCTGGCGATCTTCCTGCTCGGCAGCCTGGTGCGCTTCGACCGCGAGCAGTACACCTGGAAGTCGGAATCGACCCAGGTCCTGCACAAGGGCCGGCTGCGGGTGGCCAGCGTGTGTTTCCATATCGGGATCATCGGCCTGTTCTTCGGCCATGCGGCCGGTCTGCTGACCCCGGTCTGGGTGTGGGATACCCTGGGTGTCACCCATAGCGCCAAGCAGCTGTTCGCCATGGTCGCCGGCGGCCTGATGGGCACCCTGTGCCTGGTCGGCATCATCCTGCTGCTGGAACGGCGCTTTTCCAGCGACCGCCTGCGCCAGGCCACCACCTTCAAGGACAAGATCGTGCTGCTGTGGATCCTGGCCACCTTGCTGCTGGGCCTGTCGTCGATCTATGTGTCGTCCAGCCATATGGACGGGCACACCATGGTGCTCCTGATGAGCTGGGCACAACATGTGGTGACCTTCCGCGGCGACGCCGCCGGCTTCATCGCCGATGCACCGCTGCTGTTCAAGCTGCATCTTTTCATGGGCATGTCGCTGTTCGTGATCTTCCCTTTCACCCGCCTGGTGCACGTCTGGAGCGGCTTTGGCGCGCTGACCTACCTGGGCCGCGCTTATCAACTGGTGCGCAGCCGCTAAGGAGAACATTATGGGAATCGCTGTCAATGGCGTTGAGATCGACGATGGGGCGATCGAACAGGAACTGCCGTACCACACGCAGGCCGACAATCCGCTCAAGCAGGCGGTGCACGAACTGGTGTTGCGCACCTTGCTGCTGCAGCAGGCCGACGTGCTCGGGATCGCGGGAGACGATCCGGAAGAACGCATCGCGGCCGTGCTGGAACGCCAGGTCAAGTCGCCTAAACCGGACATAGCGGCGTGCCGCACCTACTACCTGAACAACACTGGCAAATACAGCAGCGGCGATATGGTCGAAGCCCGCCACATCCTGTTCCAGGTCACGCCGCAGGCGTCGCTGGAACTGCTGCGCGCGACCGCGGAAGCGGTGCTGGAGGAATTGAAGCTGCATCCGGAACGCTTCGCGGAGCTGGCGGGCGCGTACTCCAACTGCAGCAGCGGGGCGGTCGGGGGCAGCCTGGGCCAGCTGTCGCGCGGGCAGTCGGTGCCGGAATTCGAGGAGCTGGTGTTCCGGATGGCGCCGGGCGAACTGGGTGCGCGCCTGCTCGAGACCCGCTTCGGCCTGCATATCGTGCAGGTGGTGCGCAAGATCGAGGGAAAGGTGCTGCCCTTCGAGGCGGTGCAGTCCGAGATCGCGGCCTGGCTGGAGCGCGAATCGAGCCAACGCGCGATGCACCAGTACCTGCATATCCTGGTCGGGCATGCGCGCATTGAGGGCATGGAGATGGAAGGGGCGGACAGCCCGCTGGTGCAGTAGTGCCCAGGGCGGTCCGGCGCGGAACTAGTCATAAAGAACTAGGCGCACTGGCCGTCATGCCCACAGCCAAACGCGCCCCCGCTCGCTACAATCGACGCTGTAAACACTCTTCTGGACTTAGGACATGCTGCGTGACCGCTTCGGCCGCTCGATCGAATACCTCCGGCTGTCGGTGACGGATCGCTGCGACCTGCGCTGCACCTATTGTCTGCCCAAGGGCTTCAAGGGTTTCGAAGAACCGGCCGACTGGCTCAGCTTCGACGAGATCGAACGCCTGGTTGGCGCCTTTGCCCGCCTCGGCACCCGGCGCCTGCGCCTGACTGGCGGCGAACCGCTGCTGCGGCGCCACCTGCCGGCGCTGGCGGCACGCTTGTCCGCGCTGCCAGGCATCGACGACCTGAGCCTGTCCACCAATGCGACCCGCCTGGAACGCCATGCCGAAGAACTGCGCGCAGCGGGCGTGAGCCGCATTAACGTCAGCCTCGATTCGCTCGACCGTGACTGCATGCGGCAGATTACCGGGCGCGACAGCCTGGACCAGATCATGCAAGGCATCATGGCCGGCAAGGCTGCCGGCTTCGCGCCAATCAAGATCAATATGGTGGCCATGCGCGGCGTTAACGAGCAGCAAATCGACCAGATGGTCGCCTTTTGCATCGAGCACGGCTTCGTGCTGCGCCTGATCGAAGCGATGCCGATGGGCGCCACCGGGCGCGATACGACCTGGCTGGACCTGGGCCCGGTGGAGCGCCACCTGCGCCGCCGCTTCGGCCTGGTGCACCAGCCGGCGCAACTTGGCGGCGGCCCGGCGCGCTACCTCGCCACGCCGGATGGGCGCAGCAGCGTGGGCTTCATCACACCGATGTCCCAGCATTTTTGCGCCGATTGCAACCGGGTCCGCCTGGGCGTGGACGGTACGCTGTATCTATGCCTGGGCCAGGACGATAAATTCGCTTTCCGGCCCTTGCTGCGCGGCGGCGCCAGCGATGCCGAGCTGGAAGCGGCGATCCGCCACGCCATCGAACTGAAACCGGAAAAACACGAATTTCGTGAGCAGCCCGGCAAGATTGTGCGCTTCATGGCACAAACCGGCGGATGAGCCCGCGGGATAACATGCCTATCGGCAAATTGAACGCCGGCGCGTATCATGTCGACAGGCAGGCCGCCCCAGCAGGTGCGACGGCGTCGGCCCAGCCAGGAGTTACCATGCCACTTGAAACACTGCTGCCGTCCCGCCGTAAACTGTCAACCAAGCTCGTCGGCGCGCTGTTGGGCTTCCTGCTGCTCGCGCTGTGCGCCATCGGCGTCACGCTGTATCTGTCCTGGCAGCTCGAAGGCAGTGCCGCCGCCATCAACGATACCGGCAGCGTGCGCATGAACAGTTACCGGCTGGCCAATCTGGTAACCCAGGCGGTG
>Ga0208758_100297_pt1 | contig 18372 bp, 16 predicted proteins | sample LakWasM116_HOW13_2_FD_183930 | JGI IMG/M metagenome (GOLD analysis project Ga0208758, IMG submission 183930) | Freshwater sediment methanotrophic microbial communities from Lake Washington under simulated oxygen tension - Sediment Metagenome... | ecosystem: Environmental > Aquatic > Freshwater >...
GGCGTGGTGCGCGTGGCACTTCCGGTTCTTGGTTGGCGTTCGGTGTAAAGCCTTCAACCTGCACTTTTGGAATCTCGCGTTTGATCAGCTTTTCAATATCTTTAAGCAGTTTGATTTCTTCACGGTCTACCAGCGATACCGCTGCGCCGCTGCTGCCGGCTCGGCCGGTACGGCCAATGCGGTGTACATAGTCTTCCGGCACGTTCGGTAGCTCAAAGTTAACCACCTGCGGCAGCTGGTCGATATCCAGGCCACGCGCTGCAATATCGGTTGCGACCAGTACGCGTACGCTGCCATCTTTGAACTGGGCGAGTGCCTTGGTGCGTGCGCCCTGGCTTTTGTTACCGTGAATGGCCGCAGCTTCGATGCCGTCCTTAACCAGTTTTTCTGCCAGGCGGTTCGCGCCGTGTTTGGTGCGGGTGAATACCAGTACCTGTTTCCAGTCATTAGCGGTTACCAGATAGCTCACCAGGTCGCGCTTATGCGATTGCGGCACCATGTGCACGGTTTGCGTCACCAGCTCTGATGCGGTGTTGCGGCGCGCTACTTCAACAAAGCCCGGGTTATGCAGCAAGCCGTCGGCCAGGGCTTTGATCTCATCCGAAAATGTAGCTGAGAACAGCAGGTTCTGACGCTGTTTAGGCAGCATAGCCAGGATTTTCTTGATATCGCGGATAAAGCCCATATCCAGCATGCGGTCGGCTTCATCCAATACCAGGATTTCCACCCCTGACAGATCAATGGTTTTCTGGCCGGCGTGGTCCAGCAGGCGGCCCGGCGTGGCCACCAGGATATCCAGCGGTTTTTTCAGGCGGCTGATCTGCGGATTGATATTGACGCCGCCGAAGATCACGGTAGAAGTGAGCGGCAGATGTTTGCCGTAGACTTTTACGGATTCTTCAATCTGGGCGGCCAGTTCACGTGTCGGGGTTAGCATCAGGCAGCGCGGGCGGCCTTTTGCAGCTTCAGCATGTGGTTTCTGGCTCAGTAAATGCAGGATCGGCAATGTGAAGCCTGCGGTTTTGCCGGTACCGGTTTGCGCGCCGGCCAGCAGGTCGCCGCCGTTCAGTACCAGCGGGATGGCTTTCGCCTGTATCGGTGTCGGGTTGGTGTAACCGGTATCGGAAATCGCGCGCAGAATCGGCTCGCATAGTCCTAACTCATTAAAGCTGAGTGTGCTTTTTTCAATCGAAAGATCCGCTTTGATGGCTTCGGGTTGAAACCCATCAATAGGCGAGTTTATTTCATTTGTATTCGTTGTTTGTGCTGTCAAGGCAGTGCTCCAGTTTAGGTATTAGGCCGACCTATTACTTTAATGAAGCAACACCAATCGAGGTCTAGGCATATGTGGTTATATTCGGTATTTGGATACGGAAGATAATCAGGGTAAGAGACCGCTACGCTGATTGGTTGGCGTAGGGTAAATGAATTGCAGGGGATTATACGTAAGATTGCGATTAAAGCCAGCAATACTTTTTAATTAAATCCGTTAGCGCGCATGGGCATTTTGTGGGTCCGGGGTCATGGCTATCTGGCAGCCGGATATGCGTTCTGGTGCAAACGGCGCCACACCCACGGCGGTATTGGGTTTTCTGCGCCCCAGAGGCCGATATGCATTTTGCGTGCAGTTGCGGCGGCATGCTTGATGGCGAGGTTGTTAGAGTATTTTTCGTTATGCCAGGCGTAGCCATGCTCGGCCATGTATAGACTGGCATCGGTCCGGTTGCACTCCAGCTTGCCCAGGTGGCGGTTATATTTGTCCTTGCCGGCCAGTTCAACGCTGATGGTGCTGCCTTTGCACAGGTTGGAGAGCGCGCGGCGCGCTTTCTGGCCGAATGCCTGGTTGCGCTCTGGAGCGTCAATGTCGGTCAGGCGCAGTTTCAGCCTGTCACCGGCATTGGATTTCAATTCAACCGTATCGCCATCGTAGACATGGCTGACCGTGTAGCTGATGCCAGCGTGGCTTGGTGCCGATGATAAAAGCAGCAGGCCTGCAAAAAGGAAACGCAGTAATGACATCTTCAAGTGCTTTGTTATGTTCTAGTGGGGGTGCTCATGGTGATGACCGTGTTCGCGGTCAAGCAGGCTGTAGTAGTTGGATGGTTCCAGCACTGTGGGGATGGGGTCGACATCCGTGTTGGGGTGGTCTTTGCTGTAATGCAGGCCGCGGCTTTCCTTGCGTTCCATTGCGCTTCTGACGATCAGTTCGGCAACCTGCAATAAATTACGCAGTTCGATCAGGTCGTTGCTGATCTTGAAATTGCTGTAGAGCTCATGCACTTCGTCACGCAGCATATGGATGCGATGCAAGGCGCGGCTCAGGCGTTTATCCGTGCGTACGATGCCGACATAGTTCCACATGGAGCGGCGAAGCTCATCCCAGGTATGGGTGATCAGCACTTCTTCATCAGCATCGGTGACGCGGCTCTCATCCCAGTAAGGCAGGATGGGCACAGACTTTTCCGGCTGTTTCAGGATGTCTTCCGCGGCGGATTGGCCGAATACCAGGCATTCAAGCAGTGAATTGCTGGCAAGGCGATTCGCGCCGTGCAGGCCGGTGCAAGCGGTTTCGCCAATCGCGTAAAGGTTCTTGATGTCGGTGCGGCCTATATCGTCTGTCATGATGCCGCCGCACATGAAGTGTACTGCCGGCACTACCGGAATCGGCGTTTTGCTGATGTCTATGCCCAATTCCAGGCAGCGGCGGTAAATGTTAGGAAAGTGATCCTGGATAAATTCCAGCGATTTATGCGAAATATCGACATATACGCAATTCAGGCCGCGTTTTTTCATTTCAAAGTCAATGGCGCGCGCTACGACATCGCGTGGTGCCAGTTCTGCCCTGGGGTCGTGGTTTGGCATAAACCGGGTGCCGTCGGGCAGCTTCAATATGCCGCCTTCACCACGGACGATTTCTGAAATCAGGAAGGATTTTGCCTGCGGGTGATAAAGGCAGGTGGGGTGGAACTGGATAAATTCCATGTTGGCGACGCGGCAGCCTGCACGCCAGGCCATTGCGATGCCGTCGCCGGTGCTGACATCTGGGTTTGTCGTGTAAAGGTAGACTTTTCCGGCGCCGCCGGAGGCCAATACGGTGTTCTGTGCGCCGATGGTGATGACTTTGCCTGTGATGTTGTTCAGCACATAGGCGCCCAGGCAGGCGTTGCTGTTGAGTTGCCCCGGATCTTTTACTTTCTGTGTGGTGATCAGGTCGACTGCGATATGATTTTCAAGCAGGGTGATATTGGGGTGCTGGCGGACTTTCTGCGCCAGCGTGGTCTGCACCTCGCGGCCGGTCGCATCGGCAGCGTGTATGACCCGGCGATGGCTATGGCCGCCCTCGCGGGTTAAATGGTAACCGCTGTCATCCTGCTCGCGTGTAAAGCTGACACCTTGCTCGATCAGCCACTCAATGGTTTCCTTGCCATGCTCAACCACTTTTCTGGTCACGGCTGCGTCACATAGGCCGGCGCCGGCTGTCAGGGTATCCTGAATGTGCGCTTCTATTGAATCTTCGTCGTTCAGTACCGCTGCAATACCGCCTTGAGCCCAGTTGCTGGCCGAATCGTCAATGGTACGCTTGCTTATCAGGCATATTTTCTTGTGCTCCGCCGTGCGTAGTGCCAGAGACAAACCGGCGAGGCCGCTGCCAATAATTAAAACGTCAAATTGCTGCATAGGTTTTTAATCTGTAGGGGTGAGGTAAATTGAACTCAGGAGGAACTAACGAGAGTGTATCGCGGTCACTGTAAAAGGCAATAGCAATAGTGCAGCAAGCATGAAATAGTGCAGCAGGGATGAAAAGCAAGTGCTTTAGGTTATTAATGAGTAAAGGGTGTTTTTGTTGATTCAAGTTGCTAATTTCAATGAATGGAAATACCCTAATGACAGTGAGGGAATAACTAATGATACAGCCCGGTAAAATACAGGAATTTACGCAATTAAACTTCATGCAACCTTCGTCGCAAGGGTATACTAATGAGGTCGGCAGGCGTGATAATAAAATTGAACAAAATAAGACTGAGACTACAGGAAATCTTACAGTAGTGGCTATTACTCCAACTCCAGGTAATCGTGAGATCGATCATGAGCTTGTGTTGCGCGCGCAGCGCGGAGATAAGCGTGCCTTTGGTCTGCTGGTGGATAAGTACCAGCGCAAATTAGCGCGCCTGCTGTCCCGCATGATCCGCGACCAGTCTGAAATCGAAGACGTGGTACAGGAATCATTCATCAAAGCCTATCGTGCTTTACCTAATTTCCGCGGTGACAGTGCTTTTTATACCTGGCTGTACCGTATCGGTATCAATACCGCTAAAAACTACCTGGTTTCAGTCGGCCGCAGGCCTACGGTGAGCACCGATATTGAAATCGAAGATGCTGAGAATTTCGATAGCGGTGATGAACTGCGCACCACAGAAACGCCTGAATCAAGCATGATGACCAAGCAGATTGCGCAGACCGTGAACGATACGGTCGAGGGTTTGCCTGAAGAGCTGCGCACAGCGATTACATTGCGTGAGATTGAAGGCCTCAGTTATGAAGAGATCGCCAATATCATGGGGTGCCCGATAGGTACCGTGCGTTCGCGCATTTTCAGGGCGCGTGAAACCATTGCCTTGAAATTGAGGCCGTTGCTGGATACGCCTGAGAATAAACGTTGGTAAGAATAGAATTTGTGGGAGCTTGGTTTAGTGTTTAGGAGCAAAAAATGAGTGAACAAATATCCGCTTTGATGGATGGCGAGATTGCGGTGGAAGATGCCGGACATCTGATGTCATCATTGCAATCCAGCAGGCAGTCAGCCGAAGCCTGGAGCCAATACCATCTGATTGGCGATGCTATGCGCGGTAGTCGGATGCTCAGTAAGGATTTCAAGCAGAATCTAATGCACAGGATTGATATGGAGCCTACGGTGCTGGCGCCAAAGTCACTTCAGGTGAATGCAGAAAAATCGTCAGAAGTTAAAGACAGGCTGCCTGCCAGGTGGGCGATAGCGGCATCTTTTGCTGCAGTGATGGCGGTAGGCTGGATGGCGATGCAGCAAGTGCAGCCCGGCAGCGCAGTACCTGCAATTGAAATGGCAAAGGCTGAGGCAGTCGAACAGGCCATTCCGAATGAATACATGGCAGCGCATCAGTCATCCGCGCCATCTGCGAGTTCTTATTACATTCAATCAGTGAGCTATACGGAGTGATGTTAATGAAGCATTTTGTCCTGGCCAGAAATCTTGCCAGTGCATCACTGATTGCAGTTTTACTCTCAAGTTTAAATAGTTATGCTTCTGAAGAGGATTCCTGGCAGGTTTTGCAGAAAGCGGCAGTTGCGGCGCATGCTTTGAGCTACAAAGGTATCTTTGTCTGCCAGACCGCCAAACAGGTGAAATCGGTAGAGATTACACATCTGTTCGATGGCCAGAATGAATTTGCACGCAATGTGGTTCTGGACGGTTCGCCGCGCGAAGTACTTAACCAGAGCGGAAATGTCGTGATTTACAACCCGCGTAACGGCAAGATTTTCATTGAAAAGCGCCGTGCCCAGAATATGTTTCCGGCGATTTTACCCACTGACCTTGATTCTATCCGTGCCAGTTATACGCTGCGCAGTGGCGAGGCCGAGCGCATAGCGGGGCGTGCTGCGCAGGTGCTGGTGCTGGAACCCAAGGATGGGCTGCGTTACAGCTACCGATTCTGGGTTGATACCGAGTATGGCTTGCTGCTGAAGTCGGTCATGCTCAATAACCGCAATGAAATCCTGGAAAGCATAGGCTTCAATCAGGTTGCCTTGATGAAGACGGTTGAGCTGGACTGGTTCAAGCCCAGGATAGATCACAACAAGAGCTATGTGATGGAGCAGGAGCAGGAATTGATTGCTGATCCCGGATCGCCGATCGACTGGGAAATCAAAGTGCTGCCCCCAGGCTACCGCAAGGTAGATCAGGTGATCCGTAAGGTTCAGGGTAAGCCTGCGCCGGTTATCCACGTGATCTTTTCCGACGGCCTTGCATTCGTTTCGCTGTTTATAGAGCCTGTGGTGAAGCCGACGAAAGAGAAGCCGGCGCCCAAAAACGTGCTGACGACAACCGGTAACACCAGTTTTTATGCCAATGTGAATAACGGGCATCTAGTGACGGTGATCGGTGAAGTGCCTGAGGCCACGGTCGTCCAGATTGCCAATGCCGTTGTATTTAAAAAGTAACCGGATAGTGTAGTTTACAGCCATGATTGAAGAATTTGCAGTAGTGACCAAGCGTTTCGATGACCATGTCATGCTTGAAATCGAAAGACGCACCGCCTGCGGCCTCTGCGGCCAGAAACGCGGCTGCGGTAATGCCACCTGGGGTAGGCTTCTGGGGCATGACAGCCATGAATTTGCGGCTGATAACGCGATCAATGCCAATGTCGGAGATAGTGTGGTGGTCGGTATTGATGAGCGCGTTGTACTCAGTTCCGCTTTTTACCTTTATGTCGTGCCGCTTTTTACCATGCTGCTTGCTGCAGTGCTGGCTGATGCCCTGTTGGATAACGAGCTTTACGTCATGCTGGGTGCGGCCCTTGGGCTGCTGCTGGGGTTTGCCTGGGTGAAAGGGCATCTGGTCGGTTTTGGCCGGGTCAAAAAACCGTACGGCAAAAAATTCCGTGCTGTTGTCCTGCGCCATGCAGGTGATACAGGTTCCTGTGAAAATTCAAACCAAAACATCACCGGTCATGATTGATGCAGGTGTGGATACGATTTGTGTAATTTCAAACTAAACGAGGTGAGTAGATGAAGAAAAGTTGGATTGCCGCAGTTGCTTTCAGTTTGATTGCTGTGGTTCAGTCATATGCCTATGCCAAGGATTTGCCGGACTTTACCGTGTTGGCCGAGACGCAAGGGCCTGCCGTGGTCAATATCAGCATTACGCAGAATATGAAAGCGGAAAATGCTGTGCCGTTCCCCGGGATGCCCGGCGATGAGCAGATGCAGGAATTCTTCAGGCGTTTCGGCATTCCTATGCCAGGGCAGGTGCCAGGCCAGAATGGCGCACCGCAGCAGGAGTATAAATCGCAGTCACTGGGTTCCGGTTTTATTATCAGCAGTGACGGTTACATCTTAACCAATGCGCATGTGGTGGCCGAGGCGGACGAGGTGATTGTCAAGCTGTCGGATAAGCGTGAGTTCAAAGCCAAGATCATCGGTGCCGACAAGCGTACCGATGTCGCTTTGGTGAAGATCGAGGCCACCGGCCTGCCGAAAGTGACCACCGGAGACCCTAATAAATTGAAAGTGGGCGAATGGGTTGCAGCGATTGGCTCACCTTTCGGGCTGGAAAACACGATGACTGCCGGTATCGTCAGCGCAAAAGGCCGCGCATTGCCGCAGGAGAATTTTGTGCCATTCATCCAGACCGATGTGGCGATCAACCCAGGCAACTCCGGCGGGCCGCTGTTTAACCTGGCCGGCGAGGTGGTGGGCATCAACTCCCAGATTTATAGCCGCAGCGGCGGTTCTATGGGGCTCTCTTTCAGCATTCCGATTGACGTGGCCCTGGATGTGTCCAATCAGCTTAAAGCCACCGGCAAGGTTAACCGTGGCTGGCTCGGTATCGTCATTCAGGAATTGAGCAAAGAACTGGCAGAATCATTTGGCATGAAAAATACCAATGGCGCCTTGGTTTCTGCTGTTGAAAAGAACGGGCCTGCCGATAAAGGTGGCCTTGAAGCCGGCGATGTGATCACCAGGTTTGACGGTAAGCCGATTACCGCATCCACTGATTTGCCGCGTGCTGTTGCAGCAGCTAAACCCGGCAAGGTTGCGGCGGTAGAAGTGCTGCGCAAGGGCAGCCAGAAAACCCTGAATATTACGGTTGGTGAAATGCCGACCGAAGGTACCGAGGTTGCGCAGACAGCAAAACCTGCAGCCAAGCCGGAAGTTAACCGCATTGGCCTGGTGCTCAAAGAGGCAACCGCCCAGCAGCGCAAGAAGCTGAGTGGTAAAAATGGCCTGGTGGTTCTGGATGCGCAGGGAGCCGTTGCCCAGGCGGGTGTTCGCCGTGGAGATGTAATCCTGGGGTTGAATAACTCCGAGGTCCAGAGCCTGGAACAGTTTAATAAACAACTGGCAGGGTTTGCCGCAGGCAAGTCTGTTGCATTGCTGGTATTGCGCGGTGAAAACACTTTGTACGTGCCGGTGAAAATTCCGGTCGGTAAATAGGCATTGCATTATGCCTGCGGTAATCAGTAGATGTTAATACTTTGAATTTGCTGTAAAATCCGAGCTGTTCAGTTTAACAACAAGGGCGCCTAGAGCGCCCTTGTTGTTAAACCGGTAAGTCGGATGGAAATCGGACTTGTCTTAATACCAAATAGAATCAGTACCAGTAGAACCAGGTTGTAAAATTTAGCCAGTTATTGAAATCGTCACATATTAAAAATACACCATGAAAAATATTCGTAATTTCTCCATCATTGCCCACATCGACCACGGTAAGTCTACGCTGGCTGACCGGATCATCCATATGTGCGGTGGCCTGGCTGATCGCGAGATGGAGGCGCAGGTGCTTGATTCCATGGATATTGAGCGTGAGCGCGGCATTACGATCAAGGCGCAGACAGCGGCTTTGCAGTACAAGGCGGATGATGGCCAGGTCTATCAGCTGAACCTGATTGACACACCGGGGCACGTGGACTTCAGTTATGAAGTGTCCCGTTCACTCTCGGCTTGTGAAGGGGCTTTGCTGGTGGTGGATGCCAGCCAGGGTGTAGAAGCGCAAAGCGTGGCTAACTGCTATACAGCGCTTGACCTGGGTGTGGAAGTCACGGCAGTGCTGAATAAGATTGATTTGCCTTCAGCCGACCCGGATCGGGTGATCCAGGAAATCGAGGATGTGATCGGTGTCGATGCGAGTGATGCCGTGCGTTGTTCGGCCAAAACCGGTGTAGGCGTGCGCGACGTGCTGGAAGCGGTGATCGCTAAAGTGCCGCCGCCTAAGGGTGATGTAGCCCAGCCCCTGAAAGCATTGGTCATTGATGCGTGGTTTGATAACTACGTTGGTGTGGTGATGCTGGTACGTGTGATCGATGGTGTGCTGAAGCCTAAGGAAAAGATCCGCCTGATGGCAACGGGCGCCGAATACCTGTGCGAGCAGGTGGGTGTGTTTACGCCTAAATCGCTGCAAAAGACTGCGCTCTCTGCGGGTGAAGTAGGCTTCGTGATTGCCGGGATCAAAGAGCTGGCTGCTGCTAAAGTCGGTGATACCGTGACCTTGGCCGGCAAGCCTGCTGCCGAACCTCTGCCGGGTTTCAAGGAAGTGAAGCCGCAAGTGTTTGCCGGTTTGTATCCGGTCGAGTCCAACCAGTTCGAGGCTTTGCGCACGGCGCTTGAAAAACTCAGCCTGAATGACGCCAGTCTGCTGTTTGAGCCTGAAAATTCGACTGCGCTGGGTTTCGGTTTCCGCTGCGGTTTCCTTGGTTTGCTGCACATGGAGATTGTGCAGGAGCGCCTGGAGCGTGAATACGATATGGATCTGATCACTACGGCGCCGACCGTGGTGTATGAGCTGCTGCTTAAAAGCGGTGAGGTGGTGCAGATCGAGAATCCGTCCCGCCTGCCGGAGCCTTCACGTATTGAAGAGATCCGCGAGCCCATGATCGTGGTGAACCTGCTGATGCCGCAGGATTATGTAGGTCCGGTAATGACCTTGTGTAACAATAAGCGCGGTATCCAGCGCAATATGCAGTACATGGGCCGCCAGGTGATGCTCAGTTACGAGATGCCGCTGAATGAAGTGGTGCTCGATTTCTTTGATAAGCTGAAATCTGTTTCCCGTGGCTATGCAAGTATGGATTACGAGTTCCTTGAGTTCCGTGCCGCGGATCTGGTGAAACTGGATATCATGGTGAATGGCGAACGCGTGGATGCGCTAAGCCTGATCGTGCACCGGAGCAGCAGCGTCTACCGAGGCCGTGAAGTGGCTGCCAAGATGCGTGAGCTGATTCCGCGCCAGATGTTCGATGTGGCGATTCAGGCCTCAATCGGTGCCAACATCATTGCGCGTGAAACGGTGAAAGCCATGCGTAAGAACGTTCTGGCGAAATGCTACGGCGGTGATATTACCCGTAAGCGCAAGTTGCTGGAGAAACAGAAAGAAGGTAAGAAACGCATGAAGCAGGTGGGCAGCGTTGAGATCCCGCAAGAAGCGTTCCTGGCCATTTTGCGGGTTGAAGATAAGTAGTCTTAAAACATACAAAGTTAAGGTAAAACGCCATGATGTTCGCATTGTTCATGATTGTCATATTGATAGTAACCGGCTTTATCTGGCTGCTGGATATTCTTGTACTAAGGAAAAAGCGCCCGGCAGGCGTAGATGAGCCTATTCTGGTGGAATATGCAAAAAGCTTCTTTCCGGTAATCCTGGTCGTGTTTTTTGTACGCTCGTTTATCGTGGAGCCATTTAAAATCCCGTCCGGCTCCATGATGCCTACCTTGTTGGCCGGTGATTTCATCCTGGTGAATAAATTCACTTATGGCCTGCGTGTGCCGATACTGAACAATACTTTTTTAGAGGTGAACCAGCCTCAACGCGGTGATGTGGTGGTGTTCCATTATCCGCCGGCACCGTCAGTGGATTACATCAAGCGTGTCATCGGCCTGCCAGGTGACAGGATCCGCTATCAGGATAAAAAACTGACGATCAACGGCGAACCGGTGCCGCAGGCCCTTGCCGGTGATTATGAATACGTAATGGCTGGCCTCAATGTGATCGTGGCGAAAAAATATCGTGAACAGCTGGGCAGCGTACAGCATGATATCCTGATCCACGATGTCGTCGGCAGCTATGATGAAGACAGCCTGGGCGGGAAATTCTTAAAGGATGAGGAGATTACCGTGCCGCCAGGACATTACCTGGCCATGGGTGATAACCGGGATAACAGTTCGGATAGCCGGGTGTGGGGATTCGTGCCGGAAAGAAATCTAGTCGGCAAGGCGTTTTTTATCTGGATGAATTTTGATCAGGGTTCTAGAATAGGTAATTCGATTCATTAATATTTTTGCAAAATAGCTTTGAGCAATACGCGTTATATAAAATAGCATCTCAAACTCAATCAATCACGGGGAAGAACATGACAAATCACTTGAAGAATTATCGCGCTGACCATAAAACACAGAATGGTGTGACGTTGATGGGCCTGGTCGTTGTATCTGCTTTGCTTGTTGTCGTTGCGCTGGTTGGCATGAAGGTTGTGCCTGCCTACATGGAATTCCTGTCGGTTAAAAAAGTGCTGAGTGCCATGAAGCAGGAACCTCTGGATACGATGAGTGCGAGTGATATCAAAAAGTCTTTTGATAAGCGGGCCAATATTGCCTATATTTCAGTTGTGAAGGGCTCAGATTTAACGATTGAAAAAACCAGTTCCGGTACAACCGTCAATGTGGAGTATCAAGTTGTCAAACCGATTGCCGGCAATATCAGTGTGTTAATTGATTTTTCTACACAGGGTGATGCAAAGTAAGACCATGCATTTTAAAAGTCAACAATGATTCAGCAGGAATTAGCCAGGCGCCTGTCGCATACTTTTACTCACGTTAATCTGCTGACGCAGGCGCTGACGCACCGCAGTTTTGGCGCCCACAATAATGAGCGCCTGGAGTTCCTGGGTGATGGCGCTCTCAACTTCATTATTGCCAATCAGCTTTACCAGCGCTTCCCGAAACTGGCAGAAGGTGATTTGAGCCGCTTGCGCGCGCAGCTCGTAAAAGAGGCAACATTGAGTGAACTGGCGACATCCCTTAACCTGGGCGATGCGCTTAAATTAGGTGAAGGTGAGTTGAAAAGCGCAGGCTGGCGCAGGCCTTCCATTCTGGCCGATGCGCTGGAAGCCATTATCGGCGCAGTTTATCTCGATGGCGGTTTTCACGCCGCAGAAGCGTTTGTACTTGGGCTTTACGCAGCCAAGCTGGATACGATCGACCCGAAGGTGATTGATAAAGACCCCAAATCATTATTGCAGGAGTTGCTGCAAAGCAGAAAAATCGCCGTGCCGGAATACACCGTTACGCTTACCAGCGGTGAAGCACATGCCCAGAAGTTTGTAGTGGAGTGTTTTATTCAGAAACATGATATTCGCACCGTAGGCGAAGGCAGCAGCCGCCGGCTTGCTGAGCAGCAGGCAGCCCAGCTCGCTTTGCTGGAAATCAAAAAAAACTATATTGGAAAAACTAAAAAATGACAGACCACGACTTCGAAGCAGATATTGGTGAGGCATCCGTCTTTAAATGCGGAACGGTGGCGATCGTCGGCCGCCCGAACGTGGGTAAATCTACTTTGTTAAACCACATTCTGGGTACCAAGTTAGCCATTACTTCACGCAAGGCGCAAACCACCAGGCATCGCTTGCTGGGCATCCATACCACGGATGACACCCAGTATCTGTTTGTGGATACGCCGGGTTTCCAGCAGAAACATCTTAATGCCCTGAATAAAGGCTTGAATAAAACCGTGACGCAGGTACTGTCAGAAGTCGATGTGGTGCTGTTCGTGATTGAGCCGATGAAGCTCGGCGATGCTGACCGTATGGTGCTCAAACTGCTGTCGGAAACAACACCGACTATCCTGGTGGTGAACAAGCTGGACCTGATGGGTGATAAAGGCAACCTGTTGCCGCTGATCCAGGATTTTGACCTTGAGTTCCCGTTTGCGGACATCGTGCCGGTCAGTGCCAAAAAGACGCTCAATATTGAAGAACTGCTGACCACTATCCGCAAATACCTGCCGGAGCAGCCGGCAATCTATGCCGAAGATGAACTGACTGACAAGAATGAACGCTTCCTCGCTGCGGAACTGGTGCGTGAAAAAGTATTCAGGTTCTCAGGGGATGAAATTCCGTATTCAGTAGCTGTGGAAATCGAAAAGTTCGAACAGGTTGGCAAACTGCGCCGCATTTTCTGCGCAGTGATCGTCGATAAGGAAAGCCAGAAGCCTATGCTGATCGGCAAGGGCGGCGAGAAGCTCAAGCAGATATCCACCGAAGCGCGGATGGATATGGAAAAACTGTTCGGCGGAAAAGTGTATCTTGAAGTCTGGGTGAAAGTAAAAGGCGGCTGGGCAGACGACGAGCGGGCGCTGAAGAGTCTGGGATATTGATTGTTAACCGCCGATGCACGCCGATAAACGCCGATTTCAGATCATCGAAAAAGTGAATCAGTGGTTTTGTCATTAGAATCTCAGTATAAATTTCTTTCTTGTTTGGAAATGATAGAGATGTGTATTGCCGCAGTGTCCAGAGAAATATAATTCATGGGTTTTATCTGCGTTTATCGGCGTGCATCGGCGGTTTAAATTAAAGTTGTTATGGCTACAGTCACTACGCACCGGCAGGATAATCAGGCAGTTTACGTGCTGCATACCTATCCGTTTAAAGAAACCAGCCTGGTGGTGGAGTTGTTTGCGCGCAATTTCGGGCGCGTTGCAACGACTGCCAAGGGGGCAAGGCGTCCGCGTTCAGCGATGCGCGGCCTGCTGCAGGCGTTTCAGCCAATGTCTGCAACCTGGTCGGGCAAGCAGGAGCTGAAAACATTGCACAGCCTGGATTGGAACGGCAGCCTGTTGCTGTTGCAGGGCGAGGCGCTCATGTGCGGCTTTTACCTCAATGAGTTATTGCTGCGATTGCTGCCGCGTGAAGACCCGCATGAGGCATTGTTTGAATATTATGCAGACGCACTGCAAAGACTGGCGACCGGGCAGGATTTAGCAACAATTCTGCGCAGGTTTGAGCTGAAGTTCCTGCAGGAGTTAGGTTATGCCATTCCGCTGGCAACGGACATGGATGATGAAGCAATTGTTGCAGCGCAAAATTATCGCTACGTGGCAGAATCTGGTGCTTTCAAGTTACAGGGCGCCTTGGGTAAATACGACAATGGCGTACAGTTGCTGGGCAAAACCCTGATTGATATGGCCAATGATGATTATGGTCAAGTGCAAACCAAGCAGCAGAGCAAGCAGCTCATGCGTTATCTGTTGGCGCATTACCTGGGTGATAAGCCGCTGCACACAAGGCAGTTATTGATAGATTTACAGGATTTTTAGTTTTTAAATTTTCCATAGATAAACACGGATACACACGGATAAAATCCAAAGCTGTCATTGCGGGCCAATAGGCGTGGCAATCCAGCAAAACTAATAAGCAGCAAAGCTATTATTCACATTTAAAACTTCTGGATTGCCGCACCCTCCGGGTTTCACGCATGAATAACCAGTTTTAGCTGCTATATTCTGCGGTGATGCCAAGAACTGGTGCGCAATGACGGGTTCAGGTTTTGATTTTATCCGTGTGTATCCGTGTTCATCTGTGGCTAAACTAAAGCTTTAGAAAGATAAAAATGATTAAATTAGGTGTCAACATCGACCACGTCGCAACCATACGCCAGGCGCGTGGCACAAAATACCCGAGCGTAGTGCAGGCGGCTTTGCGCGCCGAGCAGTCCGGCGCCGACAGCATTACCCTGCACCTGCGTGAAGACCGCCGCCACATGCAGGATGCGGACATATTCGCGCTGCGCCCTTTATTGCAGACCAAGATGAATCTCGAGTGCGCAGTGACGGATGAAATGATTGATATCGCCTTGCAGGTCGCGCCACAGGATGTATGCCTGGTGCCGGAACGCCGTGAAGAACGCACGACAGAGGGTGGGCTGGATGTTGCGGGAAATTTCAGCAATGTACAGAAAGCCGTCAAAAGGCTCAGCGATGCCGGCATCCGCGTTTCGTTGTTCATCGGCCCGGATATTGCGCAAATTGATGCGGCAAAGAAAACCGGTGCGCCGGTGATTGAACTGCATACCGGCACCTTTGCCGATGCCGAGCATGAAACGGCAAAAGCTGCCGAACTGGAGCGTATCAAAGCGGCGGTAATGCATGCGCTTGATCTGGGGCTGGTCGTGAATGCAGGGCATGGCCTGCATTATCACAATGTACATGAAATCGCAGCCATCCACGGTTTGGAAGAGCTGAACATCGGCCATGCCATCGTGGCGCATGCGCTGTTTGTGGGCTGGGACAATGCAGTGCGTGAGATGAAGGCGCTGATCAAAGAGTTTGCACCCGAGTAACTTGTCACGTAAATGCATATGATATTTGGCATAGGCACAGACATCGTTGAAGTTGCGCGCATCAAGGCATCACTTGAAGAATTCGGTGACGCATTCGCGCAGCGCATTCTAGCGGAAAGTGAATTTGCCAGTTATCTCGCATCCGGCATCAAGCCACGCTTCCTGGCTAAGCGCTTTGCCGCAAAAGAAGCATTTTCCAAAGCCCTGGGTACCGGTTTGCGCGCGCCGGCTACTTTGCAGAACATTGCAGTCTCGCATGACGAGCTCGGCAAGCCGATGCTGATCCTGGCGCCGGAGTTGCAGGTTTTTCTGCAAAGCAGGAATATCAGCCACACGCATATCAGTATCAGTGATGAAAAAAACCTGGCTGCAGCATTCGTGGTGCTGGAAACATGACGGTAGGTAATTCAACCGTTCCCGATGATGATGTCGATGTCGCCAGGCGATTCGGCGGCGTGTCACGGCTTTATGGCGCGGAGGGCTTGGCCAGGCTGCAGTCAGCGCATATCTGCGTGATCGGCATTGGCGGAGTCGGCAGCTGGGCGGCAGAGGCACTGGCGCGCAATGCGGTCGGCACCATTACGCTGATCGACCTGGATAACATTGCCGAATCCAATGTGAATCGCCAGCTGCATGCGGTGGATGGCGCTTTCGGCAAGGCGAAAGTGACGGCGATGCGGGAGCGGATCCACAGTATCAATCCGCTGGCAACCGTGCATGAGATCGAGGATTTCGTGACGCAGGAAAACGCGGGAGAGATGTTGAGCCGCAACTATGACGGCATCGTTGATTGCATAGATGACGCCAAGGCCAAAATGGTAATTGTGGCTTTCTGCAAATCAAACAATATCCCGATAGTGACCACCGGCGGTGCCGGCGGGCGCCTGGATCCTACCAGGATCAGGCAGGTTGATCTGTCGCTCGTGACGGGTGACCGCTTGCTGGCCAAAGTCAGGAACGGCTTGCGCCGCGATTATGCCTTCCCTAAAGGCGACGATTCGAAGAACAAAACCTCCCGGCGCAAAGCCTCACTGTTTGGCATTACTGCTATTTATTCCGATGAAAATGTCATTCAGCCCAACCGTACCTGCGAGACCGATGCCGAGGCCGCCGTCACCGGCCTGAATTGTGCCGGCTATGGTTCCAGCGTGTGTGTGACGGCGCCTTTCGGATTCGCTGCCGCAGCGGCGCTGTTATCAAAGGTACTTGCGTCTAAAATACTTGCCGAATAAAGCGTATTTGTCCGCGGACGCTCCGGTTCTTGCCTGGTTTCCATGTGGCTGACGCGGTTTCATTTTCACTGTAACTTCATTAAATTGTCATAATTGACGCATAGTATGTTTGAAACTATATTATTGTTAATAACATGCGGACGATTAATTCCCCAATCAAACTCCTGAATCGCGACATCAGTATTCTTGCGTTCAATGAGCGTGTCATGAGCCTGGCGCAGAATACAGAGTATCCCCTGCTTGAACGCCTGCGTTTTCTTTCGATTGTTTCATCAAACCTGGATGAGTTCTTTGAAGTGCGTGCGGCACCGCATGTCGATGCCATGCGTGATGGCGAGCAGCAGAGTGACGTGAATGTCGAGAGTTATCAGGCGATCTCAAAAGTAGCGCATGCCCTCGTCGATAAGCAGTATGACATTTTCAACAATGAATTGGTGCCGGCACTTGAAGCGCAAGGCATCCGCCTGGTATCGCACGGCGAGCGTACGGCTGAGCAGAAGCGCTGGGTTTCGCGCTATTTTGATTCGAATGTACGCCCATTGCTGGTGCCGGTAGCGCTGGATCCTTCGCATCCGTTTCCGCAGGTGGCCAATAAATCGCTCAACTTTATTGTTTCTCTAGGCGGCACGGATGCTTTCGGGCGGCAGAATAATATTGCGATCGTGCGCGTCCCCAGGGCTTTGCCCAGACTGATTAAGCTGCCGAAGAACCTGAGCGGTAAGCAGCAATTGTTCGTTTCCTTATCAAGCATCATACGCACGCATCTGGAGAGCCTGTTTGCCGGGCGTGAAATGCTGAGTTTTTCGCAATTCCGCGTTACCCGGCATTCAGACCTGGCTGTGGATGAGGAAGACGTAAAAAACCTGCGTACCGCATTACGCCAGGGCCTGGTGCAGAGAAACTTTGGCGATGCGGTGCGCCTGGAAGTCTCCAACAGCTGCGATGAAAAGCTGGCTAAATTCTTATTGAAACAGTTTGACCTGCCTAAAGAATCGCTTTATCGCGTGCATGGTCCTGTTAATCTGGCACGTTTGATGATGTGGGCGAATCTTGCCGAAGGCAGTCATCTCAATTTCAAGCCGTTTGAACCGAAGATCAGCCCTTTGCTGCTGCCTAACCAGTCATTTTTTACACAGCTGAAGCAGCAGGATATCCTGATTCACCAGCCCTATGAAAGCTTTGAATCGGTCATCGATTTTCTGCGTGAGGCCGTCAATGACCCCGATGTACTGTCCATCCAGCAGACAATTTACCGTACCGGTTCAGACCCGCGTATGCTCAAGCTGCTGCAGGAAGCCGTCCGGCGCGGCAAGGAAGTCATGGCTGTCGTGGAGCTGAAGGCCAGGTTCGATGAAGAAGCCAACATCAACTGGGCTGAGGACCTCGAATCAGTCGGTGCGCAAGTCGTGTATGGTATCGTAGGCCTGAAGACACATGCAAAAATGCTGCTGGTGATGCGGCGTGAGGGCGCAGGCCTTAAATACTATGGTCATGTTTCTACCGGCAATTACAATCCTAAGACCGCGCGTCTTTATACCGATGTCAGCATGCTCACTGCCGACCCCCAGATTACCCGCGATATGGAGCATCTGTTTAGGCATATCGCCAGCCAGGTCAAGCTGCCACGCATGCAGAAGCTGCTGGTCGCGCCATTTAACCTGCATAAGCAGATGCTCGCCAAGATCAGGGCGTCCGAAGCGGCTGCCAAGGCGGGCAAGCCGGTTCGTATTATCCTGAAAATGAATGCCTTGACCGATGAAATGCTGGTGCGGGCGCTGGTCAGGGCAGGGCGCGCCGGGGTGGAAATCGACCTGATACTGCGCGGCGCGTGTATCCTGCCGGTCAATGCAAAGGGGCTGGATGGCCGCATCCGTGTACGCTCGGTGATTGGCCGCCTGCTGGAACATTCGCGTGTGTTCTATTTCAAGATTGATGCCGATGAATGCATGTGGCTTTCAAGTGCGGACTGGATGAACCGCAACATGATGCGGCGCGTGGAAATCGCCTGGCCGATCACCGATGCCAAAAACCGCGCCAGGATCCTGCAGGAATGCTG